>FUFK010039644.1_pt1 | contig 83675 bp, 83 predicted proteins | sample 1021851 | NCBI WGS metagenome assembly FUFK01 (sample SAMEA51879418, study PRJEB19060) | metagenome
GGTCCACTAAATAATATTATAAAAAATAATAATTTATCTTCAATAATTTTGTGGGGTCCCCCTGGTACTGGAAAAACGTCTTTAGCTAGGATTATTCCAAAAGAATTAAAACAAGTTTATTTTCATGAAATAAGTGCTGTTTCNTCAGGAACTAGNGATTTAAAAGAAATATTTAANTTAGGTAAAGATTTATTAAAAAAAGNAAAAAAATTAATCCTNTTTGTTGANGAATTNCATTANTTTAACAAACTTCAGCAAGATATGTTTTTACCNTTTGTNGAAGAGGGTATTNTAGGATTAATNGGTGCTACATCACAAAACCCAAGTTTTCAAATNAATTCAGCTCTTNTATCAAGGTCATTAATATATCAATTAAATNTATTATCAGAAGAATCTTTAAAAAAAATTATNATAAGAGCTGAAAAANTATCTCAAAATAAATTACTTCTAGAAAATGATGGCAAAAAACTATTGATANAGATGAGTGGTGGTGATGCCAGAATTTTAATTAATCTTGTAGAACAAATTTTCTCATTTAATAGGAAAATTGGTATTCATGAATTGAAAGAAGTGCTTTCTTTGAATATTCCCAAACATGACAAATCTGGGGATAATCACTATGGATTAATCTCGGCTATTCATAAATCTATAAGAGGTTCTGATCCAGATGCAGGACTTTTTTGGTTAGCAAGAGCTCTTAATGCTGGTGAAGATCCTCATTTTATTTTTAGAAGGTTACTAAGAATTTCTATAGAAGACGTTGGTCTTGCAAACCCTGATACTCAAAAACAGGTATTGGACTCATGGAGATCATATGAAAGATTAGGCTCTCCAGAAGGTGATATTGCATTAGTAATGAGTGTAATTGCTTTGTCTTTATCACCAAAATCAAATTCTGTTTATTTAGCAGAAAAAGAATCTCAGAAGTTTGCAAAAAAACATAATGCAGTACAACCACCTAGGCATATCTTAAACTCTCCAACTGCATTAATGGACTCACTTGGGTATGGTCTTGGTTATAAATACGATCATGATTTCAAAGCAGGATTTTCAGGTCAAAATTATTTTCCAGATGGAATTAAGCGACCAATATTCTATCATCCTATAGAAAGAGGTTATGAAAGAGAACTAAAGAAAAGAGTATTATATTTTTCAAGATTAAGAAATAAGATACAGCAATCGGATAATGAAATAAAACGGAATATACCAAAAAATGACAGATGAAATTAAACCATTTGTTGTTACTTTTGAAGAAGATGGTCAAAGACTAGATAAATGGATTAATTTCCATTTTAATCATGTTTCAAAAATTATGATGGAAAAATTATGTAGAACCGGTCAAATCAGGGTTAATAGTTCTAGGGTAAAACCAAATTTTAAATTAATAGAAAATCAAATAATTAGGATTCCAAATTTTATACGAAAAAAAGATCAAAAAAATGATAAATTTCTCACCAAAAAAAAAGAACAACTATTTAATAAAATAAAAAAAAGTATAGTATATGAAGACGAATATTTTTTTATTTTTAATAAGCCTTTCGGTTTGGCTGTTCAAGGTGGATCAAAATTAGGTCCAATTCATTTGGATGGAATACTACCTTTCTTTTCAGAAAGAGATTATCCAATCCCAAAGTTAGTTCATAGATTAGACAAAGATACATCTGGAATTTTGGTTGTTGCTAAAACCCCAAAAAGTGCAAGTGCATTTTCTAAATTAATGATTGAGCGAAGGATTAAAAAATCATATTGGGCTTTAGTAAATCAACCAATAAAACATAAAACTGGAATTTTATATACTCCTCAAAAAGATGAATCTGTTCTAAAAAAAAATATAATATACAAATATAACCTTAACAAAGACTACTTAAATGCTAAGTTTTATTTTCTGGAAGCAGAGGATAAGGAAATGGTCTCAACTTACAAAAAATTAAAGGTAAATAATGAAAACGTTTCTTTGTTAAATCTTTTTGCTGTTACCGGGAGAAAACATCAATTAAGAAAACAGCTAGCAGCTATTGGTTATCCAATTATTGGAGATAAGAAGTATACTAAAAAATCACAATTAGTTACAGATAATGGTAAAGAAAAGCTTCAATTACATGCGAGGGGTATAATTTTTCAAAATCCAATATCTGGCAAATTAATCAATGTGAAATGTCCACCACCTGTACATATGAAAAAATTTTTACATGTTGATGAAATCGACCAATTCTAAGTTAATTGTGAATAAAAATGGTATGGAAGAAAAAAAAATTTTGGAAATCTATTAAAGTAATTAAGATAAAAGCAGANTTTGGTATCCTTTTAGANAAAAATCTACTTAAAACTCCCCAAAAAAAAGATTTNTTAATTTCAAATAAAACAATTGCAGAAAATTTANNTAAAGAGTGGATCAATATAGATGANGATATTAATTTTCATAATATGCCAATCACNCAAATTTGTTTTGCATCCATAGATAGAGAGGTAAAGGATCAAGTTANTCTTCAAAAAAAACTTACAGAATATGGNATGACNGATTTATTATTTTATAGAGATGGTTTAGGCACAGAACTTGAANAATTACANTCAAAAAAATGGAANAAGCTATTAGATTGGACAAAAGACGAATTTAAATTAAATTTTAANATTTCTAATAGTTTAATGCCAGTTAAACAACCTTTAATTAATCAAAAAATTTTTTNTAATGAGATAAAAAAATTAGATTGTTTCTCTCTAACAGCTATAANTGAAATAGTAACACTCACTGGNTCTTTAATAATTGGATTATTAATTTTNAGGAAAAAAATTTTACCAAATCAAGCATGGTCTTTGTCAAAAGTTGACGAAGAGTGGCAGCGTTCAAAATGGGGCACAATTCCAGAACAATTAGAAGATGACAAATACAAAAAAGAAAAGTTTTTGGTATCATGTGAATTTATAAACACCTTAAATTAATNAGTTTAGATGTTTTTAATTAAGAATCACTTAATTNGTAAAAANTAGTTATAAAACTTAATAAAATCTTTTGTTAAAACTTGTTATATTTTTAACATATTGATAAATAACAGTTTTTTTTCTTTGTATTAAATATTAAATAAAGGGTAGAAAAAGTTTGATTAATGCATATACTTCACGAATTATTTTGGTATCAAATTTATCAAGNTTTTTTAAATTTAATAAGGGGAAATTATGAGAAAATCACTTTTTATGATCTTGTCTTCAATTATTTTGATTGTAGGCGGACAAGCCGCTTTTTCTGGCGGTCATTCTGTGACATTAGATGATGTCAAAGCTCGTGGTAATCTGTTATGTGGTGTATCAACTGGTGCTCCTGGATTTGCTACAGTTGACGATTCTGGAAAAGATGTAGGTTTTGACGTTGATTACTGTCGTGCATTAGCTGCAGCAATTTTTGGTGATCCAATGGCTGTTAAATTTGTTGGACTTACTTCTGCTGTTAGATTTACTGCTTTAGCTGCTGGCGAAGTCGACATTCTTGCAAGAAATACAACTTGGACTTANAGNAGAGACACTGACCTAAAACAAACATTCTTAGGTGTAAATTACTATGATGGTCAAGGTTTTATGGTGAAAAAAGACCTCGGTGTTAACTCTACTCTAGAATTAGACGGTGCAACTGTATGTATACAAGTTGGAACAACTACTGAGCTTAACCTTGCTGACTACTTTAAAGAAAATGGNATGAGCTATGAGCCNGTACCAACAGCAGATAANGCAGANTCTCAACAGCANTATNTAGCAGGCGCTTGTGATACATATACTACTGACGCNTCTGCTCTTCATGGCACTAGAGTTAACTTAGAAAATCCGGATGACCATCTTGTGTTACCTGAGATCATTTCTAAAGAACCATTAGGTCCACTCGTGAGACATGGTGATGATAATTGGGCTGACATTGGTCGATGGGTTTTAAATGCCTTAATTATTGCTGAAGAAAAAGGTATCACTAAAGCTAACATTGATAGCTGGAAAGATACTAAAGATGCTGAAATACATAGACTACTTGGAACAGGNGACGACGATATTCTAGCAATGGTAGGTCTTCCAAAGAATGCTATGTATAATGCAATTAAAGCAGGTGGTAACTATGGTGAAATTTTTGAAAATAACCTAGGTGCTACNAGNGGNATTAATATTGAAAGAGGTGTAAATGCNTCTTGGACTAAAGGTGGAATTCTTTATTCACCACCATTTAGATAATATTTAAATTATTAGGGGGCGTCATTTCTTGACGCCCCTTTACTATCTTTCATATTTCGGAAATTATCATTATTATGAAAGCNTCCTCCCCACCTACAGATGAAAAATTTAAAATTGGAATGTTACTAAGTGATACTCGTTATAGAGGTACATCACTTCAAGTAATTACCTTCATAATATTTGTAGCTGTATTTTTTTGGTTAGTTGATAATACTTTAAAGAATTTGGCTTTACTAGGAAAGGATGTTAGCTTTAACTTTTTGTTCCTACGAGCTGGGTATGATATAAATCAACGTTTAATACCTTACTCAAGTGACAGCACTCATGGCAGAGCAGCTGTAGTAGGAATTTTAAATACATTACTTGTTGCGTTTGTTGGTTGTGTAATAGCTACCATATTAGGACTATTTGTTGGTATATTAAGACTTTCTAAAAATTGGTTAGTAGCCAAACTTATGTCTGCATATATNGAGGGTTTTAGAAATGTTCCAGTATTGCTTTGGATTGTAATGGTTTTTGCTCTTCTTACTGAATTCACACCTGCTCCAAAAGCATTTAAAGGAGCTGACCCACAGGCTACTATGTTATTTTTTGATAGTGTTGCAATTACAAACAGAGGTACATACTTTCCAGCGCCAATATTAAATGAAGGTGCTTATTGGGTAATCTTCATTTTTATACTATCGGTATTTGCTGTTATTTTTTTAAAAAGATATGCAGATAAGCTTAAGAGAGAAACTGGAAAAGATTTCCCTACATTTTTGGTAAGTATAGCTATTTTAATCTTTCCATCTACAATCTTATTTTTTGCACTTGGTAGCCCTATTTCACTTGAATATCCTTATTTAAAAGGATTTAATTTTAAAGATGGAATCCACTTAAGAAATTCTTTTCTTGCTCTTACCTTAGCTCTAGCATTATACACATCTGCTTTCATAGCTGAGATAGTTAGGGCAGGTATTATGGCAATATCAAAGGGGCAAACGGAAGCAGCCTCTTCCTTAGGATTACGTCCAAATAAGATTATGAACTTAATTATATTACCCCAAGCATTAAGGATNATTGTACCTCCGTTAATATCAAACTATTTAAATTTAACTAAAAACTCCTCATTAGCAATCGCAGTAGGTTATATGGATGTGAGAGGTACTCTTGGTGGAATTACTTTAAATCAAACAGGTAGAGAATTAGAGTCAATGTTATTATTAATGGGTTTTTACTTGTGTGTATCTCTTCTTATATCTTCCGTTATCAATTACTATAATCGATCCTTTCAAATAGTGGTGAGATAAGTGTCAAAAATTGCGTTTGTTCAAAAAAATAAAATTCCTCCTTCCCCAGCACCAATATCAGAAGTGGGGTTTATTGGTTGGGTAAAACAAAATTTNTTCTCAAGTTGGTTTAATAGTTTACTTACTTTAATATCTATTTATTTCATTTTTATTATATTGAGAGATTTTATTCCTTGGGCGTGGGGAGGTCATTGGAATACAAAATCTTTAAGAGAGTGTTTAGACCTAAATCCAGACGTAGCCTGTTTTTCTGTTTTAACAGCTAGATGGAAGCAATTATTATTTGGATTGTATCCAGCTGAAGAATATTGGCGACCAACGGTTACTTTTATTTTTTTGATTTTATCAATGATTCCAATTTTGTTTCCTAAGTATTTTAAGTTTTTTTGGTTTTCTGTAATTTATCCAGGCTTAGCTATTTGGTTACTATGGGGTGGTTCTATTTGGGGTGTTGGGATAGTTTACATTGGATTATCTTTAGGGATCTTTACTTTTATATTGTTATTAAAATTAGTTTCTAAAAACACTGTTCTTTCTGGGATTGGTGCGCTAATTTTTTTAATTGTATTTTTTATGTTTTTTTCAAATTACTTAGTTAATTTTTTAAATATTATATTACCAATAGCATTACCCCCTGTCGAATCTCTAAAAATGGGTGGTTTTACTTTATCTCTAATAGTAGGTATAACTGGAATTGTTGCTTCTTTTCCAATTGGTATACTTTTAGCACTTGGAAGGCAGTCAAATCTACCAATTATAAAAATGATCTGCGTTGGTTTCATAGAATTTATTAGAGGCGTACCTTTGATAACGCTACTTTTTGTAGCTTCAGTTTTGCTTAATTATTTTTTACCACCAGGTACAAATTTTGATATAGTTCTTCGCGTTATTATAATGGTTACTTTTTTTTCTGCAGCTTACATGGCAGAGGTCATTCGTGGAGGTTTAGCTGGTCTACCTTTAGGTCAACATGAGGCATCTGCATCTTTGGGGTTAACATACTGGCAGTCTCAAAGATTAGTAATTATGCCCCAAGCATTAAAAATTTCTATTCCTGGAATTGTTAATACATTTATTGGCTTATTCAAAGATACTACACTTGTATCTATAATTAGTTTAAGAGATCCAGTTGGTTTAGCTTCTACTATTAGAGCAGATCAGACATGGAATGGAATTTATTGGGAGTTATATGTGGCNATTGGANTAATGTTTTTTATTTTTTGCTTTGGTATGTCACAATATTCACAATATTTAGAACGTAAATTAAAGACAGACAAATAAGTAATAGTGCTTTTAGGGGATATTAAAAATGGAAAAAACCAAAATAAATATTACTGATGAGGTTGCTATTCATATTTCCAATATGAATAAGTGGTATGGTAATTTTCATGTTCTTCGTGATATTAACCTTGAAGTAATGAGGGGTGAAAGAATTGTTGTCTGTGGTCCATCTGGTTCAGGTAAATCAACACTTATTCGATGCATTAATAGATTAGAGGAACATCAAAAGGGTCGTATAATTGTAGATGGTACTGAATTAACGACAGATCTAAAAAACATTGATAAAATCCGTTCAGAAGTTGGAATGGTTTTTCAACATTTTAATTTGTTTCCTCATTTAACTACATTAGAAAACTGTACCTTAGCTCCAATCTGGGTAAGAGAAACTCCTGAAAAAGATGCACAAGATATTGCAATGGAGATGTTAGAAAAAGTGAAAATTCCGGAGCAAGCTCACAAATACCCTGGACAGTTATCAGGTGGACAACAGCAAAGGGTTGCAATTGCAAGATCATTGTGTATGAAGCCAAGAATAATGTTGTTTGATGAGGTTACTTCAGCACTTGATCCTGAAATGATAAAAGAAGTTTTAGATACAATGATACAACTTGCAGAGGATGGTATGACTATGATTTGTGTTACCCATGAAATGGGTTTCGCCAGACAAGTTGCAGATAGAGTTATATTTATGGACGATGGTCAAATAGTTGAGCAAAATGAACCAGAAAGCTTTTTTAATAAACCTCAATCTGATAGAACTAAATTATTTCTGAGCCAAATACTAGGCCACTAATTCATTTCCTTTCGGATTAATGTACCTACTCCATGATCTGTAAACAGCTCTAACAAACAAGCATTTTGAATACTTCCATCTAGTATAACTACAGCTCTAACACCTTTTTCTATTGAATCAATTGCTGTATTTACCTTCGGTATCATGCCATCTTTGATTACATTTTCTTTAATTAATTTTTTTATTNCTTCCGTTGAAGCCTTTTCAATCTTNTTACCGCTTTTATCTTTTACACCTGATACGTCTGTTAATAATAACAATCTATCTGCTTTTAATGCAGATGCTATAGTACCTGCCATTGTATCTGCATTNATATTAAAAGTCTCACCTTCTTCATTTGTTCCTATTGGTGATATAACCGGAATAAAGTCATTTTCAACTAGAGTAGTTATTAATTTAGTATTAATATGAATTGGTTTTCCNACATAGCCTAATTCTGGATTATCTTTTTCACAGATTACTAAAGAGGCGTCTTTACCAGATATTCCAACCCCACTTCCTCCTTGATTATTAATGGATGAAACAATATTTTTGTTTAAATCTCCTGATAAAACCATCTCAACAATTTTTACAGCTTTTTTATCGGTTACTCGTTTTCCATCAATAAAATTAAAATCTATCCCCCACTTGTTAAGGGCGTTGTTAATCATAGGACCACCACCGTGTATAATTATAGGATTAACCTTGCACTGTTTCATTAAAACAATATCTCTAGCAAATGAAGACAAGTTTTCGATATTACTCATTGCAGCTCCACCTAATTTAATAACTATTGTAGCTGAGTCATATCTTTTCAAATAGGGAAGTGCTTCTGAAAGAGTTTTTGCTGAGGTTATCCAATCAGTTTTATCATAATCCTTCATTTTTTTTCCTAGTAAAATCTTATTGTGCTCATACGAATATTTTACTAATCGANGCTCTCAAATTTTCAATTCCTATATTTTTCTTTGTAGATGTTACTATAACTTCAGGAAAAGCATTAGCAAATAAAGATAACTTATTAAATGTATTTTTCTTAATTTCTTCAAAATCGATTGGTTTTATTTTATCATATTTTGTAAATATAAGTTGAAAAGAAATTGCTGCTTCTTCTAAAATTTTCATAAGATCAATGTCACTTGGTTTTAATCCGTGTCTGCTATCGATTAAAAGAAATACTCTTCTTAAATTATGGCTATAAAAAAAATAATCCTTAACCATTTTAAACCAAGCTTGTCTTTCCTTTTTAGAAACTTGTGCATAGCCATAACCCGGTAGATCCACTAAATGTTTGTTGTCATCTATTCTAAAAAAATTTATTTCCCTTGTTCTCCCAGGAGTTTTTGAAGTTCTTGCAATTGATTTTCTACCTGTCAAAAAATTAATTAATGAGGATTTTCCAACATTTGATCTTCCAGAAAAGCATATTTCTATAAAATCACCTTCTGGTATATCTTGAAACGATTTTATTCCTTTAATAAAACTAATTTGCCCTGTAAAAAGCTTATGGTTGCTTTTTAAGTCCTCTATTTTTCTTTCATTTCCAATATAGAAATTGAATTCTTGTTTTTCACTAGTCAAATTACTCTGTTTTTTTAAATGATTTTACTATATTTCCAAAAATATCAGGTTTCACTCCTTGAGAGTACATTATTATATATTGTTGACCAAATTGGATCAAATTATTAGCTACCCAATATATAACTAATCCGGCTGAAAATTGACCAAGCATAAACATGAAGACCCAAGGCATCCAAGCAAAAATCATAGCTTGGGTTTTATCTGTAGGAGCAGGATTTAGTTTTTGTTGTAACCACATTGTTACACCCATCAAAATTGGATATACACCTATAGAAAAAATAGAAAACAAGCTCGTTGGATCTGGGGGTGAGTAGGGTAGTAACCCAAATAAATTTAAATAAGAAGTAGGATCAGGAGCAGATAAATCTTTTATCCATCCGATAAAGGGTGCATGTCTCATTTCTATAGTTACAAATAAAACCTTATACAATGAAAAGAAAACAGGTATTTGTAATAAAATAGGTAAACAACCAGCTACAGGATTTACTTTTTCTTTTTTATATAAGGCCATTAATTCCTGTTGTAACTTGGCTCTATCATCTCCAGCATTTTTTTTAATTTGTTCCATTTGAGGTTGCAAATGTTTCATTCTAGACATTGATACAAAAGATTTATAGGAAAGTGGGAATAACAAAGTTTTAATAAACAAAGTTAGTAAAATTATGGACCATCCCATATTATGAGTGTAACTGTTAAACCAATCCAAAAGGAAGAAAATTGGTTTGGTCAGGTAAAAAAACCATCCCCAGTCAACTGAGTCTACAAAATTTTCAATATCTAAAGAATTTTGATAAAGTTTAATTGTATTTACTTCCTTTGCGCCAACAAATAGGTTGGTTTTTACAGAAGCACGCTCATTTTTATTTACTTTTATAGGTGGTAATCGCATCCATACTTCAAAATTATCAGATGAAGGGTAATACCTTTGATCCATTTTAAATGTTTGACCAGCTCTGGGAATTAGTGTGGACATCCAATATTTATCAGTAAAACCAATCCATCCATTTTGTTGAATTTCTCTAGTCACTTCGTCTCTAGAGAGATCAGGGATATCTCCATAATTTGTCTCTATTAATTCTCCATCGTGCATTCCAACAACACCTTCATGTAGAATATAGAAACCAATTGTATCAGGCTGTCCATTTCTTGTAAGATTTCCATAAGGATATAGTTTGATATTTTTTGAACTCCCATTAATAACGGATTGAGATATTTCAAACATATAATTTTCGTCAATAGAAATAGTCTTTTCAAAAATAATACCTTTTTCATTTTTCCAACTCAAAGTTATTGGAGAATTTTCAGTAAGAACACTTCCGGATTTTAAAGTCCAAATAGTNTTGGAATTAGGTGTGTCATTTTCTTCTAGCCCTTCCATTCCAGCCCAGCCGTGAAAAGCATAATAAGGATCTTTACTATCATCAGGTGATAACAAAGATACATTGTTAGAACTGGAGTCTAATGTTTCTCGATATTTTTGTAAGCTAAGATCGTCAATTCTACCACCTTTTAGCCAAATGGATCCTTTAAGGTTTTTTGTTAAAATTTCTACTCTAGGTGCAAACGTATCTTCAGAGTTCTGATTTGTGCTTTGCTCAAGATTTGAAATTTCTTCATTAGATAACTTTTTATTTTTTCCATTTATTGATTGCTCAGTCTGATTTTCATTTAACCCATTATTTTCAGGGATAGGAGCTGGTGGAAATAAAAACATCCAAGTTAATAAAACGAGAAAACTTAAAGCAGTTGCTAGAATAAGATTTTTTGTTTGTTCATCCATAAAATACTCATCAATATTTTTGTTTACTACGAAATAAAGCTTTAATAAAAATTTACAACCTGTTTCTATAAAGATTTGAAAAATTAAATAGTGATCTATCTAATAAGTGGCTTGGGTTACTGTTTGATAATGCCTTGTACATTACTTGTTTCCTTCCAGGAAAATCAAATTCCCATTGTTTAAGCATTTCTTTTATTTTTTTTCTCTCTAAACCATCTTGGCTACCGCAAAGATCACATGGAATTATTGGAAATTTCATATAATTTGAAAATTTTTCACAATCATTTTCACTTACACTTGCCAAAGGTCTTAAAACCAGAAGGTCTTTCTCGTCGTTGATTAATTTTGGAGGCATTGATGACAGTTTCCCACCATGAAAGAGATTTAGAAAAAATGTTTCAAGAATATCATCTTGGTGATGCCCCAAAATCACTGCTGTACATTTCTCCTCTCTTGCTATTCTGTAAAGGTGTCCTCGCCTTAATCTTGAACACAACGAACAATAAGTTTTGTTTATTTGAATTTTATTTTTTACAATAGAATAGGTGTTCTGATATTCAATACGATGAGGAATGCCTAATTTTTTTAAAAATTTAGGTAATATCGTTTTAGGAAAATTGGGTTGACCTTGATCTAGATTGCAAACGAGCATTTCAACAGGTAAAAGTCCTCGCCACTTTAATTCAATAAGTGCTGCAAGTAATGTGAAGCTATCTTTCCCTCCTGATATACAAACTAGCCATTTTGCCTGCTTTTCTATCATTTTAAAATTATGAATTGTCTCTTTAGTTAGTCGGATAATTCGCTTTCTTAATTTCTTAAATTCAAGATTTTTTGGGCAATTATCAAAAATGGGATGTATTTCTTCTTTGGTTTCAATCATTTTTTATTTTCTTTTTTTGGCACGGGATCATAACCAAAACCTCCAAATGGGTTACATCTTATAATTCTTTTTAGACTTAATATTGAACCAAAAAAAATACCGTGAATTAGAATTGCTTCTTTACAGTATTGAGAGCAAGTAGGTTCAAATCTACAATTACGGCCTAAAAAGGGACTAATGCAAATTTGGTATAAAAAAATTGGTATGATTATAAAGTATCTAATTTTTTTCAAATTTTTTTATTCCTATTTTATGTAATTTTACTAAACTCTCTGTTAAATTTTTTTCTAGTATTTTAAAAGAGAGCTTTTCAGTAGTTTGTTCTTTTCCTATTAAGACATAATCCCAACCTTTAAATCCTTTTGTTGGAATAATATCATTTACTAAAGCCCTAAGTCTTCTTTTTGCTCGGTTTCTTTTTACAGCATTTCCAACTCTTTTTGAGCAAGTAAGACCATACCTAATTGAGGATCGATCAACTGTGTCTTCATTTTCTCTTTGCCTAGCTTGCAAAATAAATCCTGGCGTAGATATTTTAAGCCCAGATCTCATTCTTAAATATTCATTTTTTTTCGTTATTTTGATTAGTTTAGGTTTTCTGCTATTCATATTAGCCACCCAACTTTTATAAATAATGATTAGCTAGCTAGCTTTAATTCATTATTTTAATTTAGTTATTAACAAAAAAGTTATGCTGAGAGGTTCTTACGCCCTTGTGCTCTTCTTTTGTTAATTATCTTACGACCGTTTGAAGTAGCCATTCTAGAACGAAAACCATGTCTCCTTTTTCTAACAAGATTACTAGGCTGATAAGTTCTTTTCATTTTGTACCTTACGTTTAATAGACTTGCGTATATNTATTATGCATATTGTGCTGTGTCAATTATTAACTATATAAAATTGAAAGATTTATATAAATTTAAAATCCGAACAATTTTACTTATAATCCTAAAAGCTCTTTATAATATATGATTAGATATTTACTTCTGTTTATTTTTTTATTGTTAGCAATATCTTCAAGTTTTTTATTTGATTATTGGGGCTTTATTATAGATTTAATTACCCAATACCATACAGAATTATTAGATTTTATTGAAAATAAATTTTTTTCATCTTTAATATTATTTACAATAATTTATGCAATTTCTATTGCAATATCTCTTCCAATTGGGAGTTTTCTAACATTCATTGGTGGTTATATTTTTGGTGCTTATTATGGCTTTTTTTCTGTGATTATTGGAGCTACTGTAGGGGCTTTGATTTTATTTATGATCATTAAAGTAGGAATTTTAAGAACAATAGGGAGTATTCATCAAAAGTCTGAATTAATAAATAAAATTAAATTTGGAATTGATAAAAATATATGGAGTTATTTATTTTTCATTAGGTTTTTTCCTATATTTCCTTTTTGGTTTGTAAATATTGCTCCAGCAATACTAGGTGTGAGACTTCTTCCTTATACAGTAACTACTTTTTTTGGGATCATGCCTGGTTCTTTATCAATCATATTGATTGGGTCTGGAGTTGAGGATATTGTAAATAAAAAAGTTGATTTCGCTTGGAATTTTTCTGATCATAAATTTTTTTTTATTGGNTTATTAATACTAAGTCTTATTTCAANTCTGCCCATTTTTTTAAAAAAATTTAATTTACTTAAACTATAGAAATTTCTTGCTTATACTTTCAAGCTATAGTTAGTTTTTAAATAATGCACCGGTAGCTCAGCTGGATAGAGCACCTGACTTCGAATCAGGTGGTCGGGGGTTCGAATCCCTCTCGGTGCACCAATGTTCATTTTTACCTTAGGTTAATTAATGAAGGTTTTCATTGATAATGAATAAATTAAAAACTAGAATTTTAATAAATTAATCAAGGAGAAATAAATATGAGTAATATAGACTTAGCATATCTTCCTGTGGTAGGTAGGGGTTTGCAAATAAAAATTATTTGTGAAATGCACAATATTGATTTCAACTATATGCTCTCAAATCCTATGGGCGAGGATTTTGATAAAGATAGTCAGGCACCTTTTGGTACTATTCCGTGGATGAAAGATAACAATAGTGGTATAGAATTAAATGATTCAATGGCTATAGTTTTATACCTTGTATCTAAATATCCAGGACCATTAACACCTCAAAATGCAGATGAGGCAGCGATTATAAATATGTATTGGGCCTGGGCACAAGATTACTATTCTTTCGTACTATCTCCTTTTCATGACATCATTACAGGGCACAATGAACCTTTTTGGAGAAATTTACGGCTCACAGATACGCTTGCTGACGGTGGAAAGGAAACTGGGGTTTCTAATTTAACAAAGCTTCACAATACAAGGATAGGGTTCCTTGAAAAGCATTTGTCATCAAAACAAAATGGATCTTTTTTAACTGGATCTAAGTGCTCTTATGCAGATATTTTTTTATATACTTGTGTAAGAACTGTTCAAGAGACAGCTGGCTTTGGTATTCTTAGAGAGTCTTGTGGGGGTGAACCATTCAAAGATTGTCCTACTATACTTAGAATATGTAATGAAGTTGGAAAAATGGATGCTGTCATTAAAGCTTCTGGTGATATTTTTGAAAAAGCGCCAATCTAGTAGTTCACTTGATTTATGTTTAACGGGATCAGAATTTTTATATTGATCTGATTTAATAGGAGAATTCTATGGGAACTGAAATTTTTTTACCTATGTTTTATCTGGTATTATTAACAACTGTTGTTTTTCTTTTAGCAACATCTCTGAGATTAAAGGAAATATATCTTGACAAAATACTAAATAAAAAAGGATTAGATGGAGAGGAATTTAGACATCCTCCATTTGAAACAGGTAGTATTACTTTAAAAAATACCCAGAGAAACCTAGCCAACCTATTAGAATTTCCAATTTTGTTTTATGTTATTTGTATTTGCATTTTCATCACTAATAAAGTTGATGATTATTTCATAACTTTAGCTTATTGGTTTTTTTATTTAAGACTAATTCACTCAATTTATCATATCTTTTTTAATAACTTGATCATTAAAGGAGGGTATCCAGCACGATCTTTTATTTGGGTACCAGCCACGGCTATAGTCGTNTGGATGTGGATCAGATTTATTACAATACTATAATTTTTATCAATTTTGAAAGTTAAGTAATTAGACAAGGGGGAATAAATGTCTCATTCGGAATTATGCTTAAAGAATGCACCCATTGAAGAAATAGCTAAGATCGCTAGTGATATTATATATCAGGAAAAAGTTGAAAAAAAAATACTGTCAATAAAAGATGTCTCTGGGAATAGTGGTGCAAAAACATTTATTTGCTCAGAGGGGGAAATTCCAAAATGTATAGTTAAAGTTAAAGGAAATGAAAGTATTATGAGTTCACACCCAAATACTTTTAAACGTGTATTAGCCGCAACAGAAAATCTTAGATCTAATGGAATTGCTCCCCCTATAGTTTTACATGGGGCGGATTTTCATATTGAGAGATCTGCAGGTATTTCAGTTATGGAAGATTTTTTTCATTTCAATCAAAAAATAGCTCCTCCAGAAAAGGTAGCTAAATTACTAGCTAAATTACATTCAATACCAATAGATTGGTATCAAAATTTAAAAAATGAATTTTTAGAACAAGATCTTAATATTTCTTCAATACTTAAGCCTATGCCACCATTTGCTCCATGCTGGTGTTTACCTTGGTCAGGCTTTGATACGCAAATGCCAGTTTTAGGTGTTGGTAATCCTAATCCAGAGACTGCAAAAAAAATATTCAAATTAGAATTAAAAACCGGAGTTTATAAAAAAATAATGCAGTGTTCAGCTTTTTTTCCAAAATCAGATGCAGCAAAAAGGGAAGTTGTTGTTCATAACGATTTTAAGCCTGATAACATATTATATGATCCCGAAACAAAAGAACTTACTGCAATAGATTATGATTTAGTTCAAGTGGGTGCTGCTGTTATGGACTTTGGTTTACCCTATATGATGTGGTTAGGATCTAGATTCACAAATTTTAATTTTAGAAAAGAATTTATTAAATCATATCTCATTGAATCTCAATTACCTTATGATGATCAAAATGTTAAAGATATGATGTTAGATTGTGAAATAAATACCATAGTTGCTTTTCCTGGACTATTAGCAAACATATATGATGCAGAAATTCCTTTATTAAGAGGGATTGAACATCCAACAGCAAAGGCAGGTTATTTGGCTAGTGGACCAGATGCTTCACCAACAGGATTAGAATTAGTGGACTTGTTAGCTGAGGCTGTTGAAAAAATAAGAAAGGATGACGACTTAACGTTTTCTTGTTTGGAAGATGGCCTTGTTGTAACTTTGTTTAAAAATAACGGATTAGAATCTAGTCCATTAAACTCTTGGTTAAAAGAAATGCAAAAAAATAAAATGCTTCGTCTTTTTGGTATAGCTGAAACAGATGGAGGTGAGTTATTTGTAGCAGATCACGCAAAAAAGTGATTTATAAATCATTATTTATNGCATGATTATTGCATTATTTTAAATATTAAAACCATCATTTTTTCCAACCGATACGCAAATACTCGCCATTGTTCTTGGTTCTTCATAGGGCCATGGACGTCCTCTATGAAGTATGGATCTTTCATCCCAAATTAAAACGTCGCCAAGTGTCCAACTGTGTGAATATATGAATTCATACTGAGTACAGAAATTAATTATTTCAGTAATAATTTTCTGAGATTCTAATTCGCTCATTCCTTCGATTTGATAAGAATGAGAGGCTATATATATCGATTCCTCACCAGTCGTTGGGTTTTTTAAAATAGCATCCCACTTTTGAGATGGCCACCTATTGATATAGGATTCTTTAGCTAATTGATTATTTATTTGCTTTCTTGAGTGAGAAAGATTATGCCAAATTTTCTTATCTTTTATGTTATAATAAAGATCTTTAGGTAGTTTTTTTAGTGCAACTCTAGTCGATGCCAGTTCTGTTTGTCCTCCTGAAGAAGGAATTATTTTAGCAGTAATTATGTTTGCAAGAGCTGGTATAGGCAAAAAAGTGCTATCTGTATGCCATAGCATATTAGCTTTTAAATCTAGTGTTTTTATATCATATTCGTCGTAAACAGATTTATCTTCTTTTTGATTAGTGACCAAAGATAATTCAAATTCTACATCTGAATTAGTTGCCATTGCCTCTCTATTTTCTAATTGTCCAAATAATTTTGCAAAGTTNATATGGGTATCATCAGAAATTTTTTGATTTTTAAAAAGAATAACTGAGTAATTTTCGAATAATTCACGTATTTCCTTATAAAGGAAATTATGTGATACTTGATTGAGGTCTATATCTTCAATGATTACACCAAAATTTGGATGAAGTGGTTTTTTATTAATGAGCATTTATTTATAGGCTCTCCAAATATTGATATCTAAATTAAAAAATTATTAATAATTTTTGGATTACCTTATTCTAATCTTAATAAATAATCAGCTATTAATTTACGATCTAAATCACTTAATTGTGAAATATTATCTACAACCGACGCCATTTTTCCACCTACCATATCATAGTCTGGAGTAAATCCAGATGAAAGGTATTCAACTATTTCATCTTTTGTCCATTTTAAATCTGATGGATGAATACTAGGTATCTTTCCTTTACCACTCGGATTTATTCCACCACGCATCCATTCTGACTTTTTTAAGCTACCGATATAATTTCTCGGTGTATGGCATTCTGCACAATGACCTAATGCCTCTACTAAGTAAGTTGATCTATCAAGTTTTTGATCGAAGTAATTATCTTTCATAAAAAAAGTTTTCCAGATTCCTATATTACGTCTAAAATTAAATGGAAAAAATAAATCATGTATTTGACTAGGCGTTTCATCACTTGGTAAAGTTTTCCAAAATGTCCATAGATCATAAATATCTTCATCATGCATATGTTGATATGAATTATAAGGGTAAGCTGGGAAATAATGTTTGCCAGATGGGCTTTGACCAAATTTAATGGAATTATAAAAGTCAGAAAAACTCCATGAACCTATTCCATGTTCTCTACTAGTTGATATATTAGGAGCAACAAATGTTCCAAAATTAGTTATAAATTTTTGTCCGCCAGATAANAAATATTTATTGTTTGAACCATCAGACGTGTGGCAACTATTACAGCCAGAAGCTAAAAATACATTTTTTCCGTTATCAATGTTTCCTTTTAGTAATGATATATCAATTTGAGTTGGTTTTTTTGGTTGGGTGATAAAAGTGTAAATAATTATTGCAATGATGACCAAAGGAAAAGAAATAAGTACAGTTTTGTTAAAATTCAAAGCGTTCATTTATTCTCGATATCTAGTGTGGCATTCTTTGCAACCCGATGCAGTTGTCATGAGTGCAGGTTTTAAATCTTCAAATCCAGACAAATTTTCAGCAGCAGATAACGTGTTATCGGCTAGTTTATTCGATAGATCTCTAAAATTATCAAATTCTTCCCAAATGATTATTTTAGATTCTGACTTTGGATCCATAGCCATTTTTTCAAATACTAAAGGCGTAGATTTTGATAAATTAGAAATTTCAACAAGTGAATTTTTTGCTTGTTCCAAATCAAAAGGTATTTTCTTTTTTAACATTTCACCAATAATTTTTGAATTTTCTGCCATTGACTTCATTAAATTCATTCTTTTCATAACATCCTCATTTTTAACACCTGTATGAGCAAGTAATAATGTTGAGCTAAAAAAAATAACAATTAAAGAAATTTTTAGAGTTAAAGATATCATGTTTTCTCATATGATTTTAATTCTCGGAGTATGAACAATATATGGGGCCTCCATCTTATGGAGAGTCAATAAAACAAAAAAATATATTAATATTGACTCTCCATAAAGTGGAGATCTCATATCTTNAATCATGGATACATATAGCAACAAAGAAATACTACTTATTAATTATGATTATAATTCTAGTATCTTTTTGTATTGGATTTTCTTATTTAATAAACAATCAAGAATCCAAAAATAAAATTACATTGTTTCCCGAAAACAAAATAATATTGGCTTCTGGCAAACTAATTTATGATGATCAATGTGCATCTTGTCATGGTATTAATTTGCAAGGTCAAGAAGGGTGGCAAGATGAATTAGTAGATGGTTTAAGATTAGCTCCTCCACATAATGAAGAAGGACATACTTGGCATCACACAGATTACCATCTTTTTATGCTTACTAAATATGGTATCGAAGAATTTTTAAATATGGATTATCCAAATAATATGCCAGCTTATAAAAATTTACTTTCTAATGATCAGATTATTTCTGTTTTATCCTACATAAAAAGTAAATGGCCAAGTCATATACGCATTAAGCATGATCAACTAAATAAAGTATTCAAGGAAAATTAAAGGTATTAAGATGATTTGTAGACGCAAATTCTTAAATCTTTCAATAGCATCATTCATCATGATGTCTTCCAAAGAAACATATGCAGAAGGAAAAAAAATTAAAAGATATAAATTAGTGGCTAAAGCAACAGATCATTCGTTCAGTAATAATCAAAAGCTGACTAACTTGTGGCTTTTAAATAATTCATGTCCTGGACCCTTAATTACTGCAGAAAAAGGAGATATTTTAGAAGTTGAATTTACAAATTTACTTGGTGAACCAACAACATTACACTGGCATGGTATAAGAAATTTAAATTCTATGGACGGAGTACCTTATGTGTCTCAACCACTTGTTGAGACTGGTGAAACATTTGTTTACAGATTTCCTATTAATGAAACTGGAACTTATTGGTATCATGCTCATAATAAGGCATGGGAGCATGTTGCAAGAGGATTGTATGGTCCATTAATTATTACCAACAATTTAAATAATAGTTTAGGTCGAAGGGACATTTTAGTAGTAGCTGATGATTGGCTAATAAATGAAAACAACCAAGTTGATGAAGAAAGCTTTGGTAATTTAATGCATTGGTCTCACGCGGGTCGATATGGAAATCGACTTTCAATAAATGGACAATTTAGTCCAAAAATAGAAATACCTAGCTATGGGCCATTACGGTTAAGATTTATTAATACTGCTAATGCAAGAATTCTAAGTTTTAGTTTGTTAAATAAAAATCCGTTAAATGTTATTTCTATTGATGGAATTTCTTGTAAGCTTTTTAAAACTCAGAAAATTGTCTTAGGACCAGCTCAAAGAGTAGATCTTCTGATAGAAGATTCTTCACAATTGAAAAGTTTATTTGAAGTCAGTAATAAAGAGCCCTTAAGAGTAGCAGACTTTATACCAACTGACCTAGAAATTGAAGATCGCTTAAATTTGATAGATCCCATTGTACATCATGAAGTCCCACCATTAACCTCTGCAAAAATAATAGAAATTCATATGCAAGGAGGAGCTATGGGTAATCTTTCTTCAGCTATTTTTGAAGGTGAAAAAAAAGAATTAAGAGAACTTGCTTTAGATCATTCCAAACTTTGGGCTTTCAATGGACACATTGGTAATTACGATTTTCAAATTGCTAAAGTTAATTTAGGTGATTTAATAATTTTAAAAGTTTGGAATGATACAAATTGGCCTCATTCAATGCATCTGCATGGGCAACATTTTTGGGTAAACTCACAAGAGTTAAGTAGTGATAAACGATATCTTTTAAGAGATACATATTTGATGGATCGTGGAGAGAAANCAGAATTTATCTTTAAAGCTAATAATCCAGGGGACTGGTTATTTCATTGCCATATGCTGGAGCATCATGCTTCTGGTATGGGGGGGGTGATATCAGTAGCCTAAAATTCTTATTTATTTAAATTTATGATAGTAGAATAGACTTAAAAAAATCTTAGTATAAACTGTGTTGGTATATATTTTTAAATTATTAATTCTCATATGGTTGTTTTTTTTACAAAATGTTTATGCAGATATTAAAATTATTGATGGTGACACAATAATATTTAATGAAAAAAAAATTCGACTTTTTGGCATTGATGCCCCAGAAACTAATCAATATTGTTTTGACAAAAAAAAAATCGAATATAGCTGTGGTTTAAATTCTACTAAGGCATTAGTTCAATTTATAAATAAAAATCGATATAAATCTATTAAATGCAGTCATTATGAAATTGATAAATATGGAAGATTTATAGGTGAATGTTGGATTGGTGAGATTTCAATAAATTCTTGGTTAGTTAAAAATGGATTAGCCCTAGCATATCTCCGATATAGTGATAAATTTTTTTTTGACGAAAAAAAAGCTAAAGAAAAAGGGTTAGGAGTATGGCAAGGTAATTTTATTTATCCTTGGGAATGGCGTCGTGGAAAAAGATTTAAAAGCAACAATAATTTAGACATAAGAAAATGTTATATAAAAGGTAATATATCCTCTAAAGGTCAAAAAATTTATCATATCCCTGGAAACTTAAATTATGAAATGACCAAGATTAACGAAAATAAAGGTGAAAGGTGGTTTTGTTCTGAAGAAGAAGCAAAAATGAATGGTTGGAGAAAGTCAAAAAAATAGCCCAATAGTTTTGTTTGAATATTTTTTATTATTCAAACAAAAATTAAGCTCTCATCAGTTCACCTTTTGGATCATATGGAGATACAGGAATTATTTTAGCTTTCTTTTCTTTGCCTACAATATGGACATCAATTTCTTGGCCACTTTCCGCTAGGTCAGTATTTATTAATCCCATTGCCAGGGATTTTTGTACTCTATGCCCGTAACCTCCAGAGGTAATAAATCCAACTCTCTTTCCATTTTTCCATATTGGTTCAAACCCACTTGCGTCTGAGTCACTAGAGTCTACTTCTAATGTAACCAACTTTTGATTTGGTCCGTTCCCCGATTTTTCAAGATATGAAGCTTTTTTACCAATGAAATCATTTTTTTGCCAGTTTATCCACCTATCAAGACCTGTCATACCAGGAGTGTAACCTTGTGTATATTCAGCAGACCAAATACCAAAACTTTTTTCTAAACGCATTGATAAAAGTGCATTGAAGCCATATTCATGGATACCAAATTGCTTTCCATTTTCTAAAAGCAATCTTCTCAAAGCTATATGATCACCCATTCTACAATTGATTTCATATCCCAATTCACCAGCTACTGATAATCTTCCAATTTTAGTTTGAATTAAACCAATATCATAATTTCCACACCCCATGAAAGGAAGTTTTCCAATTTCACTATCGGTAAGATTTTTTATAAGTTCCTTTGATCTAGGACCGGATATTGAAAATCCACAATAATCTTCACCTAGGTCTCTTATAAAAACGTTGGGAGTCAAATTTTCTGAAAACCATCTCATATGCCAATTTCTAAGATAATAGGAACCCATTACCCACCAGGATCCGTCACCCCAGTTGAAGATTGTGAGATCCCCTTTCAATTTTCCAGATGGACTTAACATTGGTGCTAATGATGCTTTTCCTTTTTTTGGAAGTTTGCACGCAAAAACTTTATCAAGCCAATCTTCTGCGTTTGTTCCTGTTACTTCAAACCGTGAAAACCCTGAAATATCTAAAAGGCCAACACCATTTTTAACATTCAAGCATTCATTTTTAACAATTTCAAAAGCATTGGATCTTTTTAAAGATGGTGTTTCTTTAAAATCTTTAGGTGCGAAATATAGTGGAACTTCAAGATCCCAACTCACTCCCCACTGGCATCCATTTTCTGTCATTGCATCATGAGCTGGAGACATTTTTAATGGGCGACCTGCTGGTAATTGCTCATTAGGATAAGTCATTACAAATCTTCGGGAATAGAATTGGCCTGTTGTTTCTTTAATGTATTGTTTGTTTTCTGCGTATTTACCATATCTTGCTACATCCATTCCAAAAACGTCAGCCTCTGGTTCACCATAAATCATCCATTCTGCTAATGATTTTCCAACTCCCCCACCTTGAAGAAATCCTGCCATCACAGCGCAAGCACACCAATATCCTTTTTTACCAGGGACAGGACCCATTAAAGGATTCCCATCAGGAGAAAATGTAAAAGCTCCATTAACCCAAGTTTTTACTCCCACCTCTTGTAAGCAAGGATATCTCTGAAAACCTAATGTAATTTCGTTTTCAATACGATCAGTTTGTTCCTGAAAAAGCTCCATGCCATAATCCCAAGGTGCTCCATCCATTGCCCAATGTTCATGATTAATTTCATAAATACCAAGAAGAACACCCTTTTGGTCCTGTCTCAAATAAGTAAACCCCTCTAGGTCAACTGTCATTGGTACTTCAAAATCAAGTTTTTCAATTTCAGGAATACTATCCGAAATGAGATAATGATGTTTTAATGGGGATACAGGAAGTTCAATGCCAGCCATTCTTCCAACTTGTTTTGCCCATAGACCAGCAGCATTAACTACATGTTCACAATTTATAACTCCTTTGTTAGTAATAATTTGCCATCCTTCTTTTGTTTGAGAAAGCGACTCTACTTTTGTATTTTCATAATATTCAGCCCCTTGCTTTCTTGCTGCAGCTGCATAGGCTTTTACGGTACCTGTGGTGTCAAGGTATCCTTCTCGATCAGCCCACATGCCGCCTAACAAACCTTCAGTAGACATTATAGGATTAAGTTTTGAAGCTTCCTGTGGTGTGACTAACCTACAATCCTCAATCCCTATTGATTGATACACTCTATAAGCTGACTGTAACCATTCCCACCGCTCTGGAGTTCCAGCCATTGTNAGGCCTCCAGTCATATGTAGACCAATATTTTCACCACTTTCTTTTTCTACCTTAGGTAGTAAATCAATAGTATATGCTTGAAGTGCAGACATATTTGGGTCTGCATTGAGAGCATGAATTCCTCCCGCAGCATGCCAAGATGAACCTGCACTTAACACTGATCGCTCGAGTAAACAAATATCCTTCCAACCAAATTTGGATAAATGATATATAACTGAAGCTCCTACAACTCCACCTCCAATAATAACTACTCTATAATGTGATTTCATTTTATTAATCCCCAAACAGTTTTGTTAATAGTAAAATTTAAACAGAAATGCTGTCAAGAAATACAATTTAAAAAAGTTTGAAAAAACTAATATCTTTTTATTTTATTTTAAAATATGAAGGCTTAATGACTGAACGTTCAAAAGGTTTACTAATTACTTTTCTAGGTGTCTTGTTTGTAGTACCAGACTCTCTTTTTGTTAGATTAATAGATAGTGATCCTATGACTACTGCATTTTGGCGAGGACTTATTGGCGGAAGTTTGATTTTATTAGCACTTATTTTTTCAAAGGGTATTAAGGTATTTAGACCTGCTATGAGGAGTGGTTATCCAGGTATAATTTATATACTTTTAATTGGATCAACCACACCCGCATTTGTTTTAGCTGTTACATATACCAGTGTTGCAAATGTAGTTTTTATTTTTGCATCAATACCCATATTTGCTTTAATTTTTAGTTATATTTTTTTAGGTGAGAAAATTTTGTTATCGACCCTTATTACCTCTTTAATTGTAATCATTGGCTTAGCTATTATTGCCTATGGTTCTAAAACCTCTGAGATTTCTTCTTGGAAGGGGGATGTTTGGGCATTATATGTTTCAGCAGCTTATGCCGGAGCTCTAACATCTCTTAGAAAAGTTAAAGAGATATCAATGGTTCCAACTGTACCTATAGCTTTTTTAGGTTCCTCATTAATAATTTTTTTATTTCATTATCCTTTTGGTGATTTAGATGAGAAACTAATATTCTATTTATTNCATGGATTTTTCATTGGTATTGCCAGCTGGTTGTTAACATTAGGACCTAGATATTTGAGTTCACCCGAGGTGTCTCTGTTAATCTTATTAGAAACTGTATTTGCTCCTATTTTAGTGTGGTTAGTAATAGGTGAATTTCCAGGTCACTTGGCTATAATTGGTGGTTCATTGATTATAGTCACTTTATTTATTTTTAATCTGTTCAAATTATTAAAGGAAAATAATTCTGTNTATAAATATTAAATATTTAAAAAAATCATTGAATTTATATAAGAGGAAAAGTCATGTCATATAGTTTTTCAGCATCAATTATGCTTGCTGCAGGTCTTGGAATCCCTATTTTAGCTTCACTTAATGCTGCATTAGGACAATTTATTGGTTCACCTGTTGTTGCAGTTATAGTTCTTCTTGGAGTTGCTTTTTTATCAATTTGTTTAATTTCTCTCACAACTAATAATTTTCCAATGACAAAGTTAATTGAAGCTCCAAAACATCTCTTCATTGCTGGTTTTTTTGTAGTTTTTTATATGCTATCAGTAACCGCAATTGCCCCTCATTTTGGTATTGGAAATGCTATTTTTTTTGTTTTATTAGGGCAACTCATCAGCGCAGCATTTATTGATCACTTTGCTTTATTTGGTTCATCGGGCTCAGCACTTACATTAACCCGAGCTACTGGTTTAGCGTTAATGTCTTTAGGAGTTTGGTTAACCCAGCAGTCTTAAAAAATATATTACAATTATTATCTATTTAACATGAGATTTTCTAGTCGTAGCAAAATAGATTCGTTCATAGTTATGGATGTAATGGAGCAAGCCCGTAAAGAGGAGCTTTTAGGTCGAGACATAATCCATATGGAGGTTGGCCAGCCAGGAACTCCTGCTCCTAGTGGTGCTATTAGAGAATTGACAAAAAAAATGAATTCTGAACCTTTAGGATATACTGTTGCTCTAGGTATTCCTGAGTTAAGAAAAAAAATTTCAAGTTTATATAAAGAATGGTATGGTTTGGATATTAATCCGGACAGAGTTATAGTAACGTCTGGATCTTCTGGGGCTTTTATCCTAGCATTTACAGCTCTTTTTGATACCTCTGACAAAGTCGGTATTGGAGCACCTGGTTACCCCAGCTATAAACAAATTTTGAGGGCTTTAGATATTGAGCCTGTAATTATTGAAACAAACATAGAAAATAAATTTCAGATTTCACCAAATAGCATTAATGGTCATGAATTAGATGGTCTTTTAGTGGCTTCACCTGCAAACCCAACTGGTTCAATGCTAGATTCAAATGAATTAACGCAATTAATCAAAAAGTGTCATGATAATAGCATCAGTTTTATTAGTGATGAAATTTATCATGGAATAGAGTATCAAAAGAAAGCAGTTTCTGCTTTGGAGATTACAGACGATTGTTATGTNATAAATTCTTTTTCTAAATATTTTTCAATGACTGGATGGAGAGTAGGGTGGATGGTTGTGCCTGAGACACACATAAGACAAGTTGAGCGGTTAGCTCAAAATATGTTTATTTGTGCACCTCACTCTAGTCAAATTGCTGCTTTAGGGGCTCTAGATTCTGTTAAAGAGCTTAATCAAAATTTAGAGGTTTATAAAATAAATAGAGAGTTGTTAATTAATGGTTTAAAAAAAGCAGGCTTTGACAAATTTGCACCTCCTGATGGGGCATTTTATGTGTATGCAGACATAAGCAAGTTCTCAAATGATAGCCTTGCTTTTTGTAAAAGTATGCTTAAAAAAGNTGGTGTAGCTATTACNCCGGGGTTAGATTTTGATAGTACAAGAGGTAAGCAAACTATTCGTTTTTCATATGCTCGTACAACTGATGAAATTAAAGAAGGAATAAGAAGAATCATAGAATATATGGGAAATTATTAAAATTAATGTTTTTTTAATTTATGAATAATATTTTAAATTATACATCATTTTTAGAGCTTACTAAATTAATTAGTTTGGGTGGTAATATTAAAAGGAGTATAACTGCAATAGCAGGCCCTCCAGGATCTGGAAAATCTACCTTATCTGCTCGAATAGTAAAATTTTTAAACAAAAAAAAACCAAATACTGCAGCAGTTTTTTCAATTGATGGTTATCACTTTGATGATCTTATATTGAATGATCGTGGTATGATACATCATAAAGGTGCACCAAATACGTTTGATGTAGGTGGTATTGAAATTATGCTAAAAAGGCTTCTTTCAAATGAGGAAAAAGAAATAGCCATTCCAATTTTTGATCGGAATATTGATATTTCTCGAAATAGCGCATTTATTATCAGTCAATCAGTTAAACATATCATATTTGAGGGTAATTATCTTTTACTAAATGAGGAGCCTTGGAAGGGATTATCAAGGTATATAGATCGTTCTGTATTTTTAGAGACTTCTTCTAATACTCTCAAAAAAAGGTTAAAAAAAAGATGGGATTTTATGTCGCCAGATAATAAAAAAATTAAATTGGAGAAAAATGATTATCCAAATATCAATATAGTTTTAAAAAAAAGTACAAAAGCAGATTATTACTATCTAAGCGAAGATTGAATTGTGACCTTTTAATTATTTTGTAACATTTAAAATTTACCAAACTTTTCAAAATAAAAGTAATTACTTTATAAGTCTTAAAGCAGGATAAATACTTTGATATTTGTAATAAGCTTCATCATACAACTTAATAAGCTCTTTTTTTGGTGAAATCTTTTTTGATATTCTTGGGTTCTTTATTATTTCTTCTGGTTTAGCTCCTGTAACTCCAATGATTGCTAGTCTGGCAGCTCCAAATGCTGCACCAAAATCACTTTTTTCTGGAATATCAAGATCAATTTTTAAAACTGTTGCAATAAGCTCAAGCCAGTATGAAGAATTTGATCCACCACCAATAGCTATTGCTGTTGAAATATTTGTACCTGCATTTTTTAAAGCTTCAAGATTATCTCTAAGAGCAAAGCTTACTCCTTCTAAGACAGATTGTGTTAGGTCATTTTGATTAGAAGATACATCAAGATTTACAAATGATGCTCTTATCTTGCTATCATTATGTGGAGTTCTTTCACCTGATAGATAAGGTAAAAAGTGAGTAGAATTTGGTTTTTTAATTCTTTTACCAAGGGAATTAGTAAGATCTTCTACTTTTTTTTCTAAAATTTTTGCAAGCCAATTTAAAGAATCAGTCGCTGAAAGAATAACTCCCATTTGGTACCAACGATTATGGATTGCATGACAAAATGTATGTAAGGCATGGTTTGCTTTTGGAGCAAAATTTTCTTTTGCTGCTAAAATTACACCAGATGTCCCTAAAGAAATAAATGCATCACCTTCATTTATTACTCCAATGCCACACGCAGCAGCAGCATTATCTCCTGCTCCACTTACAACTATAACATTTTTAGAAAGGCCCCATTCTTCTGCTAGACTATCTCTTAAATTCCCAATAGGTTCAGAGCTTTCAAACAGTTTTGGCATTTGATTTAAACGCATACCGCTGCAACATAGCAAATCACTAGACCATACTCTTTTATTAGTATCCAACCAAGATGTTCCAGAACCATCTGACATATCTGAGGTATATTCACCTGTAAGCCAAAAATTTAAATAATCTTTAGGAAGAAGTACCTTTGCAATTTTTGAAAAAATTTCAGGTTCATTATGAGCTAACCAAATCAATTTTGGAGCTGTAAAACCAGGAAAAACAATATTTCCTGAAATCTTTCTTACTTTGGTAATAGTGTCTAATTGTTTTGCTTCAAGGTGAGCCCGAGTATCATTCCAAAGTATACAAGGGCGTAGAATTTTTCCTTTGTGGTCTAATAGTGTGGCTCCATGCATCTGTCCAGATATGCCTATTCCTCTAAGCAAAGAAAATTCAAAAGAGTATTTAGATTTTAAAATTTTAACAGTTTTTTTTAATGCAAATTCCCAATCCTTTGGATTTTGCTCACTCCACCCCTTTTGAGGGTGACTTACTTTAAAGCGTATTTCAGCAGACCCGATTATAGCATTATTCTCTTTAACAAGAAGAGCTTTAATACCAGAAGTACCTAAATCTAAACCCAAATACATATTAATAAGCTTTAAAGGACAAATTAAGAGAATTCACTGTGTGATTTATTTTGATCATTTGATATAATTATTTTTTATTAAATAAATGTAAGTTTTTAGTATGGGCTGTAAAATGTAGTTTTGTTCCAATAGGTTCTTTTGGAGCAGTATTCATTTTAGCAATAATTTGATCATTATTATTTAAAATCATATGTACTAAAACATTTTCTCCTAAATTTTCAATCAGATCTAATTGAGCACTTATGATAGAGTTTGAATAGGTTGTCTTTAGCAAGTGTTCAGGACGTATTCCTATTATATCTTCTCTTTGAGCTCCTTTAATAATTGTAGAAATATTTTTTGTAAGAGTTTCACTATTTAAGAAATTCATTTTTGGACTACCTATAAAACCTGCAACAAACATATTAAGTGGATTTTCATAAAGTTCTATAGGAGAACCTATTTGTTCTATCTTACCATTATTAAGTACCACAATTTTATCGGCTAATGTCATTGCTTCAACCTGATCATGAGTAACATATATCATAGTAGTACCTAAACGTTTATGAAGTCTTGCTATCTCAAGTCTTGTATTTACTCTTAGAGCAGCATCAAGATTAGATAAAGGTTCATCAAAAAGAAATACATCTGGTTCTCTTACTATAGCACGGCCTATTGCAACTCTTTGACGCTGTCCGCCTGAAAGTGATCGTGGAGTTTTGAGTAAAAAATCGCTAATTTGTAAGATTTCAGCAGCATTTTTTACGCGTCTATTTATTTCATCCTTATTCATTCTCGCCTGTCTTAAAGCAAAGGACATGTTTTTATAAACATTCATATGAGGATAAAGAGCATAGTTTTGAAATACCATAGCAACACCCCTTTTTGAAGGTGCTATTTCATTTACAACTTTGTCTCCAATAGAAATTTCTCCCTCAGTTATTTCTTCTAATCCAGCAATCAATCTTAATAAAGTAGATTTCCCACATCCTGATGGGCCGACAAAAACAACAAATTCGCCATCTTTAATTTCTAAATTAACACCATGTATTATTTGTTCATTTTCATAACTTTTTTTTAAATTTTTAATTTTTAGCTTGGCCATTTTTTATCTGCCCTTAAAATTGCATCCTGAATATTTGGTGAAAATTCTTTAAATTTATCAGGAAGATTACCCCAAAGTTTTTTTAGACGAGAAAAAGTTATTTCTTGCCCTCTTTTCAAAAGGGGTTCTAATTGATCCCAATAAGGTTCAACATATTTTATTTGCATTTTACCTTCTAAAAATCGGCGAGCATAGATATACCAACTAGCTATACTTTCATAACACCACTTTGGACTTATGTTTTGATCTAAACATCCTTCAATTGTTGGTCTTATAAAAATAGGGAATTTTGACCAACCATCCATACATATTCTGCTTAAGTCGTCTTCTATAGCTTTATTTGAAAAACGCTCAGCAATAAGATCTCGATATTTATATTTATCAAAGGGTAAATCTATTCTGATTGCCGGTAGTACATTTTCAGTCTCAAAATTATAAAAATGAGAGCGTAATCTTTGATCTGTCATAATTTCATCAAAAGTTTTATGTCCAGATAGAGCTCCTAAATAACATAAAGCTGTATGGCCTCCATTGAGAATACGAATTTTAGCTTCTTCGTAAGGATTTACATTGTCAACTAATTCGACATCTACTTTATTTAAATCAGGCATACTACTTGCAAATTTTTTTTCTAATACCCATTGAATAAAACTTTCAGAATTTATAGCAGATGAAGCATAATGATTGGAAATTTTTAACACTTCTTTATGGAGTTTTTTGGTTGATCTAGGAGTAATTCGATCAATCATAGAATTTGGGAATGATGCTTTTTTACTTAGCCAATCAATTAAAACATTCTCTTTCTTTAATTCAAGGTACTTATAAAAATTTTTTTTAAGAATATCTCCATTTGATCGTATGTTATCACAACAAATAACTGTTATGGGTTCATTGATTTTTCCCATGCGATATTTTAATCCTGAACACAAGTATGCATAAATAGAAAGTTTTTCTAATCCATTAATTTCTTTTTGTATAATTGAATTCTTAACATCAAGAGACCAATCACTATTTAAATAATAACCACTCTCTGTCACTGTTATGCTTATGGCTTTTACACTAGATTTTCCTAATAGATTTTCAGCTTTGGAGGGGGTTTTCGACCAATCTGAAAAACTTATATGTGATCTAACTATTCTAAAACTTTTAATTCCTTTAGGAGTGGTTGTTTTTAAGAGATATCCATTATCATTAAGAGTCATTAAATTAAACTTATCTGAATCTTCTTTTCTTAAATTTACGGCAGCAATTCCCCAGGATAAATCTCGAGTTTTATCCATATAGTCGTCTATATAAACAGCTTGATGAGCACGATGAAAGGCTCCAAAACCTAGGTGTACAAAACCTATTTTACAATTATCTTTGTTATAATTAGTACTAGTTATTTTAAAATTACTCATTTATTTTCCATAAGATTAAATTGTAAACCAAGAAATTAAAATTTTGTTTATAATTTTTACATCCTTAGAACGGAACCACCGTCAACATTTATTGTTTGTGCAGTAATATAATTAGATTGTTCAGATGCTAAAAAAACCGCCACTCGTGCAATATCATTTGGTTGTGCCATATAACCGAGAGGAACTGCCTCTCCCACTTCTTTCTTTTTTTGTCCTATTTTTTTTCCTTCAAATTTTGCAAATAACTTATCAACTGTCTTCCACATGGGTGTATCTACTACCCCTGGTGAAATGGCATTTACTCTTATATTATAAGGGGCAAGAGCTAAGGCTGCAGATTGTGTATAACTAATAACAGCAGCTTTTGACGCACAATAGTGTGCAACAAGAGATTCTCCACGATGACCTGCTTGAGAGGAAAGGTTAATGATTGAACCTTTTTTTTTATTCTTTAGTAAATTGTTACTACAAGATTGCATAAGGTAGTACATAGCTTTAACATTTATAGAAAAAATTTTTTCCATCTGTTCAATACTTGCTTCCAATATGCTTCCCATATCAAAAATTGCAGCATTATTAAAAAGTATTTGAGGAGTCTCTTTCTCTATCCATTTTTTGGTTAATTGGAGACCATTCTTAGTTCCTAAATCTATTTGCAAATAAGTTGCTTCACAATCACCATTAAAATTTTGACCAATATCTGTTGCTAATACTCTAGCCCCTAGTTTGGAAAAATGTTCAGCTGTAGCTTTTCCTATACCACCATTCGCTCCCGTGACTAAAGCAGTTTTCCCTTTTAGTGAGGTAGGTGCTGCATCAATAATCATTTTACGGCTCCAAAAGTAAGTCCTTTTACAAGTTGTCTTTGACAAAACCACCCCAAAATGACAATAGGAGCTACCGCAGCTGAAGATACTGCAGATAAGCGGCCAAAAAAAAGACCTTCGGGTGCTCGGTTTCCTTCAATTAGTTTAGAAAGTGTAGCAGCTTCATTTGTGGTTAATCTTACTGTCCAATAAGCTTCATTCCAACAGAATATGAAACATAATAATGCTGTAGATGCTAACCCCCCCCATGCAAGTGGTATAATTATTTCTTTTAATTCACCCCATGTATTTACTCCATCCATTCGGCTTGCTTCAATAATTTCTTTAGGAATTTCTTTAAAATAGGTAAATAGCATCCAAATCACTATTGGTAGGTTGATTAAACATAAAACCAAAATTATCAAAAAATGAGTATCATAAATATTTAGAAAATTTTTTGTTATAAAAGTCATTGGATAAAGTACAGCTGCTGCGGGCAGCATTTTTGTTGATAACATCCAAATCAAAATATTTTTGGTGTTTTTTGTAGGATTAAAAGCCATTACATAAGAAGCAGGAACTCCTACAAATAATGAAAATAAAGTAGCAAAAATAGATGTTATTGTTGAATTAATCGCAAAACGCCAATAATCATAATTATCTGTCATATTAAAGTAATTCTCTAAAGTAGGTTTGAAAAAAATAAGAAATTCTGGCTTTACAGCATCAGCATCTGTTTTAAAGCTAGTTAATACCATCCAAAAAATTGGGAAGAAAAAGATAATAGAAATCAACCAAGCCAAAGCAGGCCAAAATATTTTTCCAAAATTCGATGTTTGTGCCACAATTGCCATTACCAGTTTTCACTCCATTAAACTCTTACCAACTATACGTAATAAGAAAATTGCAACTATATTTGCTAAAATTACTGCAAAAACACCAGTTGCGCTTGCTGCTCCAATATTATTCGAAGAAAATTCACCTATTAGATAGGGAAGATTTTTGTTTCCATTTCCTCTACTTACAATTTCAATTTCTGCATAAAGTGATAGATGAAAGATAGCTTGAATCATTATAACTATTGAAATAGGTCGTGCTAAATGTGGGATAGTAAGGTTTATGAAACGAGACCAAGCATTTGCACCATCAAGTATTGCTGCTTCTATTTGCTGTTGATCTTCTGATTGAAGTGATGTCATAAATATTAATATGGCAAAGGGTGTCCATTGCCATGTTACCATTATAATAACTGCATAAGAAGATGTCTGTGTTGCACGAAAAGAAATTGGTTCGAATACAGGCCAGAATGAAAAAAATTGTCCTAGCAAAGGTAAATCTTGTAGGTTTTTCAATATTTGATTAATTCCTTCGATTGCTAACCCATTCAATCCAAGAACTGGATCTAAAATCATGTTGATCCATAAAACTGCATTGACAGAAGGCATTACAAAGAATGGAGAAATTAAAAGTACGCGAACAATCCCACGACCAGGGAAAGTACGATTTATTAATATTGAAATAGCTAATCCAAAAATTACTGTAAGAATAATAATGCTTCCTACAATAAGAAGACTATTTTGTACTGCAAACCAAAAATCTTTCGATTTATACAAAACATATTCATAATTACCAAGGCCTCGCCAATTACTTATACTTGGTGTTGTCCATTCGGGTTTTCTAAGGTTATTTAATACATATCTAATGAAAGAAAAATATAGGGTCATTCCTAATGGAATTAACATCCAAAGAAGTAAAAGAATTACTGAGGGTGCTTGCAGTAAACGCAATAATGATTTATTAGACATTGCCTTAATTCAAAAAAATTATAATTGAAAAAATACATTTAATTTAAAGATCTTCAAGCAATTAAAATTAAGAAAAAATTAAGTAATTAATAAAGCCTTCAAAGGTCTAATAATATTATAATTAGACCTTTGAATAAATATTAGCTATTAATAATATCCTGCTTCAGACATAATAGCATCTGCTGCTGCCTGTGAAGCTGCTAAAGCATCAGCTACTGATTTTGCACCAGAAAGAGCTGCTGCCATTTCTTGTGCGACAGCGATGCCAACTTCAGGAAATTCAGGTATAGCTGCAAATTGAACCCCAACATATGGTTTCAAATCTGTTGCTTCAGGAGCAGCTGACTCAATTGCTGCCATTTCTGCCGCGGCAAACCCAGCTACTTTTTGAAACTCAGGATACATATATGTTGATGAGCGTGTACCGGTAGGAACTGAACCCCAACCAAATTCAGGATGATTAGCTACTGCCTTTATGTAATCTTTTGAAGTAGCCCACTCAATAAATTTCTTTGACTCTTCAGCATTTGGTGAACCGGCAGGTACTGCCATAGCCCAAGCCCATAACCAATTTGCTCCAACTGGATTCCCTGCATTTGGTGATTGAGCATATGCAACTCCATCTACTTTTAGGAATGAAGCAGCTATTGTAGCATCTATCCACATGCCGCATTTTCCTTCATTGTATAAAGCAAGAATTTCATTAAAGGAATTACCTTCAGAGCCTGGAGGACCATAATTTCCTAAAAGATCAACATAAAAGTTTATAGCTTCCTTCCATTGAATGCTGTCAATTGTTGGGCGCATATCTTTATCAAACCATGAACCACCGAAAGAATTTACTACTGTTGTAATAAAAGCCATGTTGTCACCCCAACCTGGTTTACCTCTTAAACAAGCACCATAAACCCCATTTTCAGGATCATGTATTGCAGCAGCAGCTGCTTTAATATTAGCCCAACTGTCATTGTCTCTAATTGTAACACCAGCTGCATCAGTAAGATCTTTCCTATACATGACCATAGATGATTCACCATAAAAAGGCGCAGCATATAAAGTACCATTGTGAGAAAGACCATTTCTTATAGCAGGAAGCATATCATTTATATCATAATCTGTTCCAAAATTTAGGGGCTCTATCCAACCTGCAGCACCCCAAATAGGAGCTTCTTGCATACCTATATTAATAATATCGTATTGACCACCACCACTTGCAGTATCTGATGTAACTTGCTCACGAAGTACGCCCTCTTCCAAAGAAACCCAATTTAGTTTAACTCCAGTTTCAGCAGTATATTCCTTAGCAACTTTTTGCATGTTGATCATATGACCATTATTAACAATCGCTATAGTTAACTCTGTAGAATTTGCAAGAGAAGCAAATCCAAAAATTGCAGTCAGTGCAAGCACTGATACATTAAATAGTTTCATTTAATTTATTCCTTTCATTTAAAATGAAACTTTATGTTCTATTAAAACCACATAGTCAATGATATATTTAGCCTCAGTTCATAATACTTACGTTGGATTATTTTTTTTATTAAGATTAAACTCTTTTTAATTATATGTTATCTAGTGTTTATTTAGGATTTATAGTGGAATTCAAAAACGAAATAGGAAGACTTCAAAGGTTGGTTTCAGCTAGTTCTGCTGGAATATCCCGTCGTCAGGCTGTTCTAGAAACATTGGTGATTAAAGCCAATGACCATATTATTGACATTGGCTGTGGAGCAGGGGATCTTTTAATTCATCTAGCTAAAGCAATTGACAATGATGGTCATATCTATGGATTAGATCCTAGTGAGGACCAAATAACTAATGCAAATGTCAAGTGTGCTGAATTTCAAAATATAACTTTTCTCAATAGTACTGCAGATAAAATTGATTTACCAGATAAAACTTGTAATTTAGCTACATCCACACAAACTTTTGAATATATAAAAAATGTAGATGATGCACTTATGGAGACAAGAAGAATTCTCAAATCAGGTGCTTNTTTTGTTAACATTTCAGTTTTATGGGATTATTTTCGTTTCTATGGTGCTGAAAAAAAATTGAATGAAAAAATCCATGAAGCATTTAAAGCACATTGTAGCCATCAGATGCTCCCTATGGAGTTGCCTGGAAAATTAACAAAACTTGGATTTACAAATATAAAGAATAAATCATTATCATTTGTTATAACTCACAGGGATCAAAATTCACCTGCAAAATACGCAGAAGATGTGATTGCTTTTTTTGTTAAATCACAGGGAATTTCTGAAACAGAAGTTAATGATTGGAAAGAGCAAATTAATAATGCTGAGAAAGAAGGTCGATTTGGTTTTACAAGTTTCCCAGTTTTAACAGAAGCTCATTTGAATTAAATCATACAACAGTTTTTTTTGGAAACAAATATCCACGTTATTGTTGATATTTAAAGTATTTTAATTGATTAAAAATTTTTAATGACCAGAATGTGGTATTGATGAGTGATGCAAATTGATGCGTAAATTGCCATTTATATCTCTTATATATCCAAAAGTATATTCTACCTTAGTCTCATTTTTTTTATCTTGTTCTGATGTAAAATAGTAATTCCCCATGGCAATAGCATTATCATTAGAAATAATAATTTTATTTTCACCAAATCTTATTTTAGACCATGGTTTAATAGCAAAACCATTATCTTCTTTTATATCTCCACCAATAAAATAAGATAAAGCATCTTTAAAATTATTACGAAATTGATTTTGAGAAGCAAAAGTTGGTTTGAAAAGTACATTACTTATGTCAAATGCATAAAGTTTTTTTAGTGTTTTTTCCGCCTCTAATTTGTAGTTACCTTTATTTAAAAATATCTTCCCAATTGAAATAATTGAATCTGCCCAATCCTTCTGAATATTAAAAACTTCTTCCTCAGTGATTAAACGTAAATTTGATTTTTTTTTCAAATTAATTACTGAATCACTTGTTTTTATAGAGGTGTTATTTTTTGAGGAAAGAGTTGTTTTAATTTCACCTGATTTGTTTTTTGCAACTCGGTAAAAACAATTCCGTTTGCCAGTATGACAAGCTGAGCCAGTTTGATCTACCATCAATAAAATAGTGTCTCCGTCACAATCATATCGTAACTCTTTAAGTTTCTGTGTATTTCCAGAAGTTTCTCCTTTACGCCAAAGTTTTTGACGAGATCTTGACCAATAACATACTTGATTTGTTTCAAGTGTCTGTTGGATAGATTCTGTATTCATCCAAGCTAACATCAATACTTCTCCTGTATCATGCTGTTGAGCTATGGCTGGAACTAATCCATCTTTATTAAATTTAATAATTTCAATTAATTTTTCAGTCATAATTCAAAAATCTCTTTAGGAAGTCCCTTTTCTATATCTAAGTTTGTAAGTGGATGAAAAAATTCTTCAATTTGTTCTTTTTTAATATTTCTAGTTATAAAAACTAGTTTAGTCCTTTTGTCATTATCAGGCCAATTTTCGAGCCACTGTACAGGATGAAAAATGTGTTGGACTCCGTGAATTACTGCAGGTCTTTCCTCCCCTTCAATATTAATAATACCCTTCATTCTTAATAAATCAGCTCCCAAAGAAGCAGTGATCATATCACGGAAAAAGCTAAATGCAATCATGTTAACAGGCTTTTCACTTATCATTGAGAAGGCTCTTATATTTTCATTATGTCTATTAATGTCATGGTGATGATGGTCTTTTTTGTCATTATATTTCTCTGCAGCTAACCATGCCTTGACATCTTCAGATTTTTTATATGGGTCATAAGCACCTAGCCCAAAAATTTCCTTAATGGAGATATTACCAAAGCTACATGGTATAATTTCAGTTGAGGGGTTGATATCTTTTATTTGTCTCATTAAAGATTTAGTTTCGTTTTTATCAACTATATCTGTTTTGCTTAATATTATTTTTTCTGCAAGTGCAATTTGTTTTACAGACTCTTCTTGTAATTCGATTGTTTTTTCTCCATTAACCGCATCTACGACGGTTATAACTCCATCAAGTGAATAAATTCTAATAAGATCAATTGAACTCATAAGCGTGTGTATAATTGGAACTGGGTTAGCAAGTCCTGTAGTTTCTATAAGAACACGATTAAATGAAGAAATTTTTCCATTAATCATTTTGTCAAAAAGATCGATTAAGGTTTTATTTAAATCACCTTGGATTGTGCAACATATGCATCCACTTTGTAGCTCTACTATGTTTTCATCAGTATGTTCTATCAAAGCATGATCTAGCCCAATTTCTCCAAATTCATTTATTATTACTGCAGTTTTTTGCAATTCTTTTTTTTTTAGTATGGAAGATAGTAGAGTAGTTTTTCCACTTCCTAAAAAACCTGTAATCACAGTAACTGAAATTTGCGAAATTTGGTTCATTTGATTTCCTAATTTTAAATAAGATTAAATTTTATTTTTTTATAAAAGCATTTGCTGTCATAAATATAAGGAAGAATAAAGAGGCAACACATACAATTGAGGGGCCTGTTGGAGTATCAAATAAATAGGCAGCATTTAAACCTAATATGGATGATAAAACTCCAATTAAAGAGGCAATGATTCCCATAGACTCTGGACTTGATGCTACTGATCTAGCTGAAGCAGCTGGTATTATCAGTAATGCAATGATCAAAAGTACACCAACGACCTTTATTCCAACAGCTACCACAATTGCGAGAGATAGGGTAATTATAAAGTTTTCTTTTTTTGGGTTGTAACCGTTTGCCGATGCTAAGTCTTCACTTAGCGTAACCAATAATAAGGGGGACCAACGCCAAATCATTAACGAAAATATGATTAATACACCCATCCAAATCATCAAAAGGTCCATATTGGAGACAGCCAAAATATCTCCAATTAAATATGCCATTAAATCTATTCTGATGCCTGAAATAAAGGAAACTATAACTAGGCCTGCAGCAATTGAACTATGTCCTGCTACACCTAAAAGTGTGTCTAAAAATAGTGATCTTCCTTCTAAAATTGTTACAGAAGATGCCATTATTAAAGAGACTAAAATTGCTCCTGCTAATATAGAGAATTCAAATGTTAAGGAAATTGCTATTCCAAGCATGGCTGCATGAGCAGTTGCTTCTCCAAAGTAAGCCATTCGTCGCCATACGACAAAACAACCCAGAGGTGCTGCTGCAAGTGAAACACCAATCCCAGCGAGAGTTGCGCGTGTCATAAAATCATCAAGCATTATTGGTTATCTTTCAAGTTTAGAATCGTGGTTATGATCATGATGATGCCTATATAAGGCGAAAGTGCCATCAACATCTCCACCAAAAAGTGCTTGGTATTCTGGAGATGTAGCTACAATTTCAGGAGTTCCCTGACAACAAATATGACCATTCACACAAATGACTCTATCAGAAGAACTCATTACAACATGTAAATCGTGGCTTATCATCAGGATTGCGCAGTTGGTACTTTTGCGGATATTTTCTATCTTTCTGTAAAAAGCTGCAACACCAGGTTGATCCAGTCCTCTTGTTGCTTCATCTAGTAGTAAAACTTGAGGATCATTTATGAGGGCTCTTGCTAAAAGTACTCTTTGCATTTCACCTCCGGATAAACTATTAATTTGAACATCCAAAAGATCTTTAGAGCCCAAAATTAATTCTGTTTTATCTAGAGATTTTTCAAAATTTATATTTGAAAGCTTTAAAAAACGTTCGACAGTAATTGGTAATGTTTGATCTATTTTTAATTGTTGTGGTACATACCCAATTCGGAGATTAGGATTTATTTCAATCGTTCCTTTATTTAAAGGTACTGTACCAATTATTGCTTTGAAAAGTGTAGTTTTTCCTGATCCATTGGGACCTACTATTGTGACAATTTCTCCAGCATTTAATGAGATATTCATATTTTTTAATACAAACTTAGATCCATATTTAACTTCTAAGTTAGATATCTTAATAAGCATTATATTGCCTCTAAACTAATGCATTTTTTACAGATACCAATAATTTCAATAATTGATTCTTCAATCTTAAATTCAGATAATGATTTTTTATCTAATTTGAGTCCACTCTTCTTTTCATCTATTTCAGCAACTTTTTCGCATTTTCGACAAATCATAAAAGTTGGTGAGTGTGAATTTCCAGGATGAGAACAAGCTATAAATGCATTTAATTTTTTAATTTTATGTACAAATCCTTGTTCAATCAAAAAATCGAGAACTCGATATGCTATTGGTGGTGTAGAACTAAAACCTTCTTTACCCAGCATTTCTAGGATTTGATAAGCTCCAATTGGCCTGTGATCATCTAGCAATAATTCAAAAACTTTTAATCTTAAGGGAGTTAATTTTAAATTATTTTCATGACAATGCTTTTTAAACGCATTCATTGAAATTTCAAAACATTTCTTATGATTATGATCACTGAAATTTCTAGAAATTTCATTATGGATTTTATTTTTTGTCATAATAAAAAACTTTTCCCTTGAAAATAAATAATAATCAATATATGTCAATGTTATATTATAACATTACTCTATCGTCGGGAGAAAAAAATGTCTAGTAAAGTTCTTTCAATTGCATCTGCTTTAATATTAAGTGCTGGGGTGGCATCTGCAGAAGTTCCTAAAGTTTCAGCAGATATTGCTCCAGTCCATTCATTAGTATCAAAAGTTATGAACGGATTAGGTAAACCTTATTTAATTATTCCGGCAGAAGCTTCACCGCATGAGTATCAACTTAAACCGTCTGAAGCAAAAGCTATTCAAGAATCAAAACTTGTTTTTTGGATTGGAGAAGATTTAACACCTTGGCTAGAAAAAGGGTTATCTACTTTAGCTAAGGATGCAACAATTACGACCTTACTAAAAGCTGAAGGTATAGAGTTACTTGATTTTAGAGAGGGTGCTTTATTTGAAGCACATGATCACAGTGACCATAGTGATCACGACGACCACGATGATCATAATGACCACGATCATGGAAAGCATAAGAAAAAAGACGACCACGATGATCATGATGACCACGATCATGGAAAGCATAAGAAAAAAGATGACCATGATGATCATGATGACCACGATCATGGAAAGCATAAGAAAAAAGATGACCATGATGACCACGCAGGACATGAAGGTCATGACCATGGTGAACATGACCCGCATGCTTGGTTGTCACCAGGTATAGCCAAAGTTTGGTTAAATTTAATAGCAGCTAAATTATCTGAAGTAGATCCTAATAATGCTAGTACCTATTTCTCAAATGCTAGTTCAGCCAGTAAAGAATTGGATACTTTATCAGATGAAATCAATAAAATCTTAGATCCCATAAGAAAAGAAAAATTTGTCGTCTTTCATGACGCTTATCAATATTTTGAAAATCACTTTAACATTAGTGCTTCTGGAGCAATCTCTTTAGGAGATGCTTCTGACCCAAGTCCAGCACGTCTTAAAGAGATTAAAGATAGAGTTGAGAAAGAGGATATTCATTGTGTACTTGCTGAGCCACAATACAATGAAGGTTTAGTAAAAGCAGTAATAGAAGGAACACATGCTAACAAAGCTATCATAGATCCCTTAGGTGTTAGTTTGGAAATTGGTCCTAATTTATATGATAAACTTATTCGCAATTTAGCAATAAATTTATCAAATTGTTTTTAAATCAATCAAGAATTCAGCCTACTTTTTAGTGGGCTGATTTTAAAATTTTTAGAATTTTATATGAATATGAATTATCAAATACCAGTAAAAAAATTATCTAATTTAGTTCATACAGTTTCTGATGCTTCTTTTTTATCAGATTTTATTAATCAATCTTATTATGGTGTTATCTGGGACAGGCATATACCAGTAAAAATTCAGGACTGGCTAAATAAAATTGACCCTAAATTAATTCCAAGCTTCAGACACATTTTCCATAAGAATGAAGTAATTAAAAGTATAAACAAAATTTTTGAGAATTCTCTTAGTAAAGACACTCAGATTAATTGGTTAATACAAGATATAACAAGATTATCTAAAGTTTTTTCTAACTTAATGAATGTCGATTATATTCGGCTAAGAATGGAAGTTGTTTCAACTAATTCTTGCCGAAAGTTTCATATAGATGCAGTAAAAGGTCGATTAATATGCACTTATCGTGGACAAGGTACACAGTATGGGATGTCTATGGACGGTAATGATCCAGAAAAATTTAAGACCACACCTACTGGTTCACCTATTTTACTTAGAGGCACACTTTGGACCGATGACAACTCTAGATTGATATTACATAGATCTCCACCTATCGAAGGTACTGGAGAAACACGATTTGTTTTTGTCATAGATCCAATATTTGATCTTGAAAACGAAATATGACCCATAATCTAGGGGAGACAAATCTACGTCGAAGGAAAAGAGTTGGTAATTCGATGTATGAATTTGACCACTTACCTGAGCAATTGAGAAAATGGATGAATAGTGCCATCTTACCATGGTCACCTGTTTCTGTGAGGAGATTGTGGTGTAAGTCAATTAACAATGGATTATCTTTCGAGGAAGCACTCAATGTATTAGATAAGGCAGAAGCGTATAAGATAAAAAAGGAAAAATCTAAAATAAAAAATAAAATATTAAGGTAGTAAAAATTTAAAGTTTCTATGTTACATTTTTAAAATTTTATTTTTGTGTTTAAACTTCCAGGCACCAACTATTGATATTATTGCAAGTATAGGAATTAATATTGCAATTCCAATCACACTATCATAGCCACCATATACCCAAATAATTGACCCCAAAATTGGTCCCATGGCAGAACCAAGAACAAATCCTGTAGCTAATATTCCTGAAATAATTCCAAAATCTCTTCTACCTAATATTTCTGCAATAACAGTTGGACGGATGATACTTAAAACACCATAACCACATCCTTGAGTTATAACAAATAGGAATATAGTGGTTGTTATTATATTAGAAAAATATAAAGACCAACCTGCAATAAATATTGAGCCAAAACAAACTAGGCAAATTGTGATAGTAGAAACTTTTTTCTCAAAAACAAACATAATAAATCGCCCAATTACCTGCATAGGACCAATAGATGAAGCAACTAAAATAGCAAAACCATTGGAAAATCCTCTTTCAAATAAAATTGGAAGAATATGGCTTAAAACAATACCATGATTAAATGCTAACAAAGTGAAAGTCATTCCTATTAACCAAAAAGACAATTTTGATAAAGATCCAAGTGCTGTAAATATTTGTAATGAAGTTTTTGGGGCATTTACTTTAGACTGTTGTTTTGCATGTTGAGTACTGTAGATAACTAATGGAGTGCAAATTAATCCTACAACAAAGCCAAATACAATAATTGCAAACCGCCAGCCAAAATTTTCTATTAAAAAATGAGAACTTGGAAAAGAAATCGTTCCTGCAAATCCTGCTATAAGGGTAACAATAGTAATAGCTCTTTTTGCATTACCACCCAAACTATGAGTAATTATTGCAAAACATGCCTCATAGAGTGATCCTGACATTGCTATACCTAGTCCAAACCAGACAGCATAAAATTGCCACACTTCAGTAACTTTGGATAGAAAAAGTAACATAATAACGGCTAGTATTGTTCCTCCTGAAAAGACCTGCTTACCAAAACCTTTATCAATTAAGCGCCCAATAAAAGGTGCACATAATGCGGAGACAATAAGTGAAATAGTGAAAGCTCCAGTCAGCACAGTTCTTGAAAATCCAAGATTAGTTTCCCAAGTCGGAAGAAAAGCTGGAAACGAATAGAAGTATGTTGCCCATACTATTGTCTCAACGATAGCAAATGGAATTACAATTTTAGTATAGACTTTATTCATTATAATAATTGAAGTGGTAGATAATTTTGAATCTTTTTAAGTTAATAAATTTTCAATTTAGTCTTCTAAAATTTCATTTATATAAACTACTCTTTTTTCAATAATTGACAATTCTGCAGCCTGACCGATTGCAACTGCTTTAAGTCCGTCATCTAAAGATACTTGTGCACTTAAATTTTCTGTAATAGCCTTTTGAAATTCTAAATGTTCGTAATAAGTTGAACCGTGGTGATGACCAGCCTTTAAAATAGTTTCATCAACCTCTATATTTTCAATCTGAATATTATTTGATTTTCTTAACCCAATTGACAGTTCAGAGCTTGATTTTCCAGATAAAAATGAAGGAACACCTGTTTCTATTTTACCAATATTTCCTACAGCACATAATTCTTCTTGGAGCTTAGAGTTTTCTGAAAACATACATAAGTCTAGCATGGAGCGTATCCCATTTTCAAAATTTACAATAACAAATGCGTTATCTATTATGTCAGGTTTTCTTCCTCTATATTGCTCATTTAAATGATTGACATCTTGGGCACCGCTTGCATAAACGCTTACTGCTTCACTATTAGTAACCAAACGCATTAAATCAAAAAAATGGCAACATTTTTCAACGAGAGTACCTCCAGTATTTTTTGAAAATCGGTTCCAGTCATTTACTTTNATNAGGAATGGAAATCGATGTTCCCTTATTGAGAACATTTTTAGATCCCCAATTGTCCCAGATTGTATTTCCTTAATGAATTTGGCTACTGGTGGCATATATCTGTATTCCATAGCAGTCCAAATTATACCTGGATAACCTTTAGTTATTTTTTTGAAATGAAAACAATCTTTAACATTAGTACATAGTGGTTTTTCTATTAAAAGATGTGCTTTAGTTTTTATGACATCTTTGAGAATATCTATATGAGTAAAATTTGGAGTTGCTATTACATAAACGTCTGCAATTTTAGCCTCTATAAGGTCGTTATGATGAGAGAAAATTCTGGGGTTATTTTTTAAGTCCTTGCGTGATTCTTCTATGGAAGCTTCATGATCATCACATAACGCAACTACCTCAGCATTTTTCAGAAGATTTATATTTCTAATATGCTCTCTTCCCATAGTACCAGAACCNATAATCGCATATTTAAGGGCTCCCATTTTTATCTTTATCCTTTTATTTTGCTTTTAAATTAAAAAAACTGATGTAACTTATAGTTAGAATTTTTATTATCGTTAAAGGAGATCAAAATAAGTATTCTTTTATTTTTATTAAATATTTTGAAATATTTAAATACATTTTTTCTTCGCATCGGTAGACAATTAGCATGGATTGCTATTTTGCTAATGGTAATAGTTATTCTTCTTCAAGTTTTTTTTAGATACGTTCTAAATAATGCACTTCCTTGGCCAGATGAGGTGGCTCGTTTTTTAATGCTTTGGATGACCGCATTAATAGCTCCCTCGGCTTACAGATGGGGAGGTTTTGTGTCTATTGATATGATAATAGGTTCTTTCACTAAATTAATTGGAAATCTGATTAGTTTATTATTACTCATGCTTTCATTTTTTATTTTGATTATAGGTTTTAAATTAGGATTAGATCATATTAAAGTTGGTTGGATTTTTAATTCTTCATCCATCAAAATCCCACTTTTTATAATTGGTGAACAGTCTAAACCTCTTAAACTTGCATGGATGTATATGTCACTACCCATAGGGATATTTTTGTTAATTTTGGTAAATTTAGAGCTTATTTTAATTAGGGTAATTTCAATTTGTGATCCTCTTTTGAAAATAGAACCAGACCCTGATAAAGAAAGTTTAGAAGTGTAAGTATGCTAGTTTGGTTTCTTCCTCTTTTTTTGGTTTTTCTTTTAATTGGATTACCAGTTTTTTTTAGTCTTTTAGCAGCACCCGGCATTTTGCTTTGGTTGAATGGGCAAGCTAGTGATGCAGCGATGCTTTATAGAAATATATATAATGGTATTGATAGTTTTCCTTTAATGGCAATACCATTTTTTATGTTAGCAGGTGAGTTAATGAATAGGAGTGGTATCACTCTTAGATTGGTGGAATTTAGTCAAGCAATGATGGGACACCTAAGGGGAGGTTTAGCACAGGTAAATATTCTTTCATCAATACTCTTTGCGGGCCTCTCTGGATCTGCTGTTGCTGACACCTCAGCTATTGGATCCATGTTAATTCCTGCTATGGAAAAACAAGGATATTCAAGAAAATTTGCTGCTGCAATTACTGCAGCAAGTTCCGTAATAGGCCCAATCATTCCACCATCAGGTATCATGATAATTTATGCTTATGTAATGGGTGAAAGTGTAGCTGCCTTATTCTTAGCAGGGATTATACCTGGATTAATGGTTGGTATCAGTTTAATGGTTATGGTAAGATTATTGGCTAATCGATATGAACTTCCCAAAGCAACATTAAAATCTTCTTGGAAAGTAAGGGGTAAAGCATCTCTAAAAGCATTCTTTCCATTGATGACCCCTGTTATAATTTTAGGAGGAATTTTGGGTGGTATTTTTACACCNACNGAAGCATCTGCAGTAGCTGCTGCTTATGCATTTTTTATAGGTTTGTTTGTATTAAAGACACTTGAATGGAGAGATATCCCAAAAGTTCTAACCAAAGCTGCATTGGTATCATCTGTGGTTTTACTTTTAGTTGGGGCAGCCATGGCCTTTAAAACAGTAGTTAGCTTATCCCATGCTCCAGAACATTTAGCCGATTTTGTTCTAAGCTTAAGTGATAACCCATATATACTTTTATTTCTGATTAATATTTTATTATTTATTGTAGGTATGTTTTTAGATGCTGGACCTGCAATCATTATTCTGGGTCCAATATTGGGACCAGTTTTTACAGATTTAGGGGTTCACCCTGTACACTTTGCTATCATAATGTCCGTAAATCTTACCGTAGGATTAGCTACACCACCCATGGGTTTAGTATTATTTGTTGCTTCCTCTGTTTCGGGAGAAAAAGTTGAATCTATTGCACGTGCAATTTTACCTTTTCTAGCAGTAGAAATTGTGGTTATATTTTTAATTACATATTTCCCAGCTCTATCTATGAGTATTCCATTAATGACTGGATTTGCAAAGTAGGTTGAGAAATATTAAACGTTTTGCTTATGAACTTATAATTAAGTATTAGGCAGAAAAAATAAATTATAAATCTAGGGAGGAAATTTTGTTTTTTTCAAAGTTACTAAAATCGATGAGTATATCTACTTTAATAGTAGGTTTTTCATTTGCAGCTTTTGCTGCTGATTATAACTTGAGATTAACTGCCAATTCAAACGATCAAGATGAAGATTATGACGGTGCAGTTGTTTTCAAAAATTATGTTGAAGCTGCTTCTAATGGGGCAGTATCCGTTGAACTATTTATTGGAACTCAGCTTTGTTCAAAGGGTGCAGAATGTTTACAGGGTGTATCTGATGGAAGTATAGATATTTATATCTCAACTTCAGGTGGTGCTGCAGGTGTTTTTCCTTATGTTCAAGTTTTAGATCTTCCGTATTTAATGTCTGATGATAGAATTGCTGAGGACGTGATGAGAAGTGATTTTGTTAGAACAGTTAGAAAAATGGCACTGGCTGATTCTGGAAATACAATTCGTTTAATGACAATTGGAAATACAGGTGGTTGGAGAAATTTTGCAAATACAAAAAGACCAATTAAAGAACCATCTGATATGGAAGGATTAAAGATTAGAACAGTTGTAGCTGATTTACCTCAAGTATTAGTCAAAGCTTTAGGTGCTGCCCCAACACCAATTCCATGGCCTGAGTTATTTTCTTCATTTCAAACTGGAGTAGTTGAGGGTTCAAAAAATGGTATCACTGATATTATGAATATGAAGTTTCCAGATGCAGGTCTTCAATATGTTACTTTGGACGGGCATGCTTATATGGGAGCCNTATGGTGGATGAATAATGCTAAATATCAATCCATGCCTAATAACATTAGAAAGGTGATAACGGATGGTTTTTATGCTCTTCAGCAAGCTACTTTTGCTTCTCCAAAAAGAAAATCAATCAAAGCTTATGAAGATTTTGTAGCTGGTGGTGGAAATCTTTATGTACCAAGTCCGGATCAAAAAGCGATGTTCAAAGAAGCTGCTGCTCCTGTTTATGATTGGTTTAAGGCCAATGTAAAAGGTGGTCCAGAAGTTTTTGATGCTTTGACATCTGCTGTTGCAGATGCTGAAGGCAGAATGTCTTCAGATTATGGTAAAGATTTAAATTAAAAACAATTATCAGGGGTGGTGTTTACTGCCCCTGATTACCTAAATGGATAAATCCAAGACTTATAATCATCGATAAGAACATGTGCTTGTTTAATTTCTTCAGGGGTCATTTTTTTAATTACTTCTTCTTGAGAAATAGCAGCATCAGGATCCCCACCAATAGCAGAAAGAACGTACCAAGTATATGCTCTGATAAGGTCTGGAGCAGGCATACCTCTACCTGTTTCATAGTACCAACCAACACCAGATTGGGCCCCTGGATGCCCTTTCATAGAGGATCTAAGATACCAATCAAAAGCTCTAAAATCATCTTTCTGAACCCCAAGCCCCATTGCGTACATAATTCCTATAAGTTCTTCAGCATCAGCATTTCCCGATCTAGCGGCTGGAAGAAGTTCTTTCATTGCCTCTTCAAATTTACCTTCTTCCATCAAATCACGAGCATGCTCAATCTCACCAAAAATGAGTGTTGGTATAAGTATAAAAATATAAATATATTTAAACATTCTATTTCCTCATTTATTTTGGTCTTTTCATTTTTTTATACAAATAGTTCCTATGCAGAAAAATTACCTGAGCCTATTTCATCAAATGATTTTCACTATTCAGATCCCAAAAAAGCAGCATTAGGGAGGTTACTTTTTTATGATAAAATTTTATCAGGAAATAATAATATATCCTGTGGTACTTGTCATCACCATGATTTGGGAGGAAGTGATGGATTATCGTTAGGTATAGGCGAGGGTGGATCAGGAGTTGGTAAAAATAGAACACCTGGTGTCGGTGATAATAAGATTAAAAAAAGAATACCAAGAAACTCACCAGGTCTTTGGAATTTGGGAGCTAAGGAGATCCATACTTTAATGCATGATGGAAGAATAAGTAAATCAAACATATTTGGAAATGGATTTAACACACCAGCTGAAGAATGGCTTCCTTCTGGTTTAGATAATATTCTTTCTGTTCAAGCCCTATTTCCCATGACGAGGCAGTTTGAAATGGCAGGTAATTTTGGTGAAAATGAAATAATTGGGTTAGTTTCAAAAGTTGGTAAGGATAGCAGAAGAATAGATCGAGCATGGCCAGTTATTGAAAATAAAATAAGAGGTATTACTGAATATCACCAAAAATTTATGAACGCCTATGAGGACATCAATGATCCTATGGATATCAAAATTATACACATAGCAAATGCAATTTCTGCCTTTATTATAAAAGAATGGACATCTTTTGATTCACCATTTGATGACTTTATTAAGGGAAAAACTAATGCTCTCACCCCAACTCAAAAAAGAGGAATGGATTTGTTTTATGGAAAAGCTCAATGTTCTTCTTGTCATTCAGGTATTTTATTTACAGACCAAAAATTTTATGCACTAGCTATTCCACAATTTGGTCCAGGAAGAACAAGAAGAATGGATCCATATACTAGAGATGTGGGAAGAATGGGCGAAAGTGATAACTTTGAAGATATGTATAAATTCAAAACACCTTCTTTGAGAAATGTATCTTTAACATTCCCATACGGTCATAATGGTGCTTACCCTACTTTAAAAGGAATAGTTAAACATCATTTAAACCCCTTACAAATGTATAAGAATTGGGAGCCAAGTATGGCTAATTTGCCAAAAGCTAAATGGTTGGAAAAAATTGATTTTGTTGTTTTTTCGGACGAAAGGGAACAAAAAAGACTTCTTTCCAGAATTGATATTAACCCTGTAAATATAGATGAAAATGAAATTAATGAACTGGTAAGCTTTCTTCATTCACTAACTGGAAAAAGTAAGAATGATAGACCGCTAGGTAAACCCAATTCTGTACCNAGTGGAATAAAAGTTGATTAGATGTTTAATGTGTCAGTAATAAGGGTATTTAAAATGATAGATTTTTTTTCCCCAGTAATTCTAAAGTTAAAGATTTTATGATGGAAGAAATATGAGATTAAGTCCTGGTAAATTTTTGGGTATGAAAAGACTTTCTGACAATAATGGTATTTTTCTTATGACAGCTGTCGACCAAAGGCCTCCCATCAAAAAACCAATTGCAGATTATTTGAAAAAATCAGAAGCTCCATGGAAAGATGTTGCTAACTTTAAAAAATCTCTGGTAGATAATTTACAGGAGCAAAGTAGTGCATTACTTTTAGATCCTCACTATGCATTACCTATTTCTATGGATATTTTTAATCCTAGAAAAGGATTAATAGTGACACTTGAAGATTCTATTTTTGAAGAAAGAACTGGTGGAAGAATTTCTAAAAGTATTGATAATTGGTCAGTTGCTAAAATAAAAAAAATGGGTGCTGATGCCGTAAAGGTTTTGGCNTGGTATAGACCTGACGCTGACAAAAAGATTATTGAATCCCAAAAAGACTATGTAAAGAAGATTGGAGAGGAATGTGTAAAATATGATATTTTATTCCTTTTTGAGTTATTAGTTTATCCTTTTATGAATGAAAATAACTATACTAATGAATATCTTGAAATGAAAAATAAAAAAACTGACCATGTTTTACAATCCATTCAGGAGTTCTCAAAAAATGAATATGCAGTTGACGTTTTTAAGTTAGAAAGTCCTGTAAATGTTAAGACCATAAATGATGATGATCTTATATCATTTAAAGAAATAGATAAATTAACTGGCCGTCCATGGGTCATGCTTTCAGCTGGTGCTGGTAAAGAGGAATTTAAAAAAGTTTTATCTCTTTCTTTTCAAGCTGGTTGCTCAGGTTTTTTAGCAGGTAGAGCAATATGGTTAGAAGCTCTTTCAAAATATCCAGACTGGAAAGCTATTAATTCTATTCTTAAAAATTCATCGGCTAAGTATCTGAATGAGATAGCCAGTTTAGCAAAAAAACAGGCTCTTCCGTGGTATGAAAATAAATGTTTTTCAAATGGAGGAAATCTTTTTCCCTACAGGGCTTCTGATTTTAGGCATATTTATGTGGAAGGTTTGGAAAAGTGAAAATTGGCATCCTTGCACTTGGCCGTCCTACATTTGATGTTCAATATGCAAAAGAAAGATTGGCTGCAAGTTTAAATTATCTAAATACTACCAATCATAATATTTTTGGAAGCTGTGAACTATTATTAGATGAGCAAGATGCACACAACGAGATAAATATATTAAAAAAGGAAGATCTAGATTTCATTATAATTATCCAAGTAACATTCACTGACTCTTCTACCATTCTTAAAATTGCTACTTGTTTGGAAAAACCAATAGGGATTTGGGCTTTTCCTGAACCACGCCAAAGCGGAAGATTAAGATTAAATGCATTTTGTGGACTAAATTTAGCCTCACATACTTTAGGATTGAATAATATCCCTTTTTCATGGATTTATGAAAACCCAGAAAAAATTAAGGAAGCAAAATTTGAAATTTTAATTAATAGTAAAAATTCAAAAAGACCAGAAAAGATATTGGCAATTCCATCATTGGGATCTAAAAAAGCAAAATCAATAAAAAAGAAAATACATAATTTAAAAATAGGAAAGATTGGATCTCACCCCGATGGTTTTGATACTTGTAAATATAATCAGAAAAAACTCATGGGCCTTTGTGGGATAAAAGTTGATGAAATTGACATAGATACGTTTTTAAATAATTCTAGAAATGTAAAATCTGAAGAAATTGAACCTACTTTAAATAAACTAAAAAAAACAATTTCTTGCATAAAAGAAGTAAATCAAAAAGAACTTATACTTTCTTTAAAGTTAGAAAATTCATTAAAAAAATTACAAGAAGAAGGTGCATATAATGCATTTGCCCTTAGATGTTGGCCAGAAATGTTCACTAAATATGGAGGAGCTATTTGTGCTCCTGCATCTATTTCAACGGAAAATAAAGTACCTTGTGCTTGTGAGGCTGATGTATATGGAGCTGTTACCCAATTAATTTTACAAGAAGTTTCGGGACAACCCGTTTTCTTGACAGATATTGTTGATATTGATGTTGATGATGATACCGGAGTTTTTTGGCATTGTGGTCAAGCACCAATATCTATGTGTAATCCTAAGATTAAGCCAACTGCTACTATTCATTCTAATAGAAAAATGCCATTATTATTCGAGTTCCCCTTAAAAGAGGGTATTGTAACAATGATGAGGATTTCTCAGTCTTTTGGGGAGCAAAAAATGGTTCTTTCTAAGGGTAAAATGATTGATAGACCGCTACCTTTTTCAGGAACTTCAGGGGTGATAAATTTTGATAATGATACAAAAGAGGTTCTCAATAACATCATTTCTTATGGTCTAGAACATCATATTGCCATAACTTATGGAGACCATATTGAGTTGCTATCAGAATTAGCTTCAGAATTGAAGCTGCCCATTTTATATATTTAGTTAGAAGGGTCCAAATGATTTTAATTACTGAATTTATGGATGAGGTTGCTGTTAATTTATTAAAGAAAAAATATGACGTCTATTATGATAATTCATTGGTTGAAGATCCAAATTCATTAATAAAAAAAATTTTAAAAATGAAAGCTCTTATAGTTCGTAATAAGACATTAGTAACTAGAGAATTAATTGAAAATGCCCCCAATCTGAAGTGTGTAGGTCGTTTAGGAGTTGGATTAGACAATATTGATCTTAATGCTTGCAAAGAACAAAATATTGCAGTTTATCCTGCTTTAGGCGCTAACTCTCATAGTGTTGCTGAATATGTTATATGTACCTCAATGTTATTATTGAGAAAAGCTTATTTTAAAAAAAATGAAATGATCGCTGGTAACTGGCCAAGACAAGAAAGTTCTGGTTCAGAAGTCTATGGTAAGACACTTGGTTTCATCGGATTTGGTGATATTGCAAGGAAAACTAGAGACTTAGCCATTGGTTTAGGAATCAATACGGTAGCTTATGATCCTTATTTAGATAAGGACAGTAATGTATGGAAAGATACTAAAAATCTAGATCTAGATAATCTTCTATCAATTTCTGATATTATTTCACTTCACATTCCTCTTACTGAGGAAACTAAAAATTTACTTAATGAAAATAAACTAAGACTCATCAAGAAATCTTCTGTAATCATAAATGCTGCAAGAGGAGGGGTGATTGACGAAAATCAATTAGCTAAATTGTTAAAAGAAAATAAAATTGCAGGAGCGGCATTAGATGTTTTTAATAATGAACCAGTAAACAAAGAATATGCCAAAAAATTTGAAGGAATTGATAATTTAATTTTAACACCACACGTAGGAGGAGTAACGAAAGAATCCAATAAAAGAGTAAGTGAACTGATAGCAAAAAAAATAGATTTCCATCTATCAAAAAAATAATCAGTTTAACATTATTGGATATTTTAAACTCTCTTTAATAATTATTTTAACAATGAAAAGGCAAAATGTATGTCAAAAGAAACTAATTTTGTTACTCACTTAGAGTGCTCACTTACAGGAACAAAGTATGAAAAAAATAAAATTCACGGTTTATCAGAAGGAGGAAAACCACTTTTAGTTCGATATGATTTAAAAAAAATGGGTGAAGTCATTTCAAGAGATGAAATAGCTGAAAGTGATGAACCTGGATTTTGGCGATATTCATTTATGTTACCAGTTGAAAAAAAAGAAAATCGAATTTCTTTAGGAGAAGTCGTTACCCCACTTATCAAATTAGATAAAATTTTAAAAAATTTAAGTTTTAATTCTACAGTTCTTATTAAAGATGAAGGATTACTACCAACCTCTTCATTTAAAGCAAGGGGATTAGCAATGGCTGTTTCAATGGCAAAACAATTAAATCTTAACCATTTAGCTATTCCTACAAATGGTAATGCAGGAGCGGCCTTAGCGGCATATGCCACTAAAGCAGGTATGAAATCTACTGTTTTTTGTCCTGACGACACTCCAGATATTAATGTAAGAGAGATNGAACGTCTTGGAGCAGATACATATATGGTCAATGGGTTAATAAATGAGTGTGGTAAAATTGTCCTTAATGGTAAGGAGAAAACTGGATGGTTTGATGTTTCTACTTTAAAGGAACCTTATAGGATTGAAGGGAAAAAAACTATGGGTTTAGAGTTAGCAGAACAGTTAAATTGGAAACTTCCTGATGTTATTTTCTATCCAACTGGTGGAGGAACAGGCTTAATTGGTATGTGGAAAGCTTTTAATGAATTATTAGAATTAGGTTGGCTTAAAGGGAAATTACCAAGAATGGTTGCAGTTCAGGCAGAAGGTTGTGCTCCAATCTACAAAGCATGGAGTGAAGGAAAAGAATTTGCGCCATTATGGGAAAATGCAAATACTATTGCCGCAGGTATTAGAGTACCAATCGCTGTTGGTGACTTTTTAATTATACGTGCTGTAAATGAAAGTAAGGGATTTTCAATATCTGTTTCNGATGAAGAAATTATTAAAGCTAGAGATGAAGTTTCTCAAAAAGAGGGTACTCTTTTATGTCCTGAAGGTGCTGCTACATTTGCAGCTTTTAAAAAGTCCTTAAATTCAGGAACTATATCAAAGGATGAAAGTGTGGTTTTGTTTAATTGTGCAAGTGGATTGAAATACCCACTCCCAGAAGTTTCAAACTTTATAGATAAATCAAAGCCAATTGATTATACATTGTTTTAATTATTCTAATGATCTTGGAAAAGAAAGTCTAAATATAAATTGTGCGTAAACTCTTAAATTTTAATAAAAACTGGATTTTTGAAAATTCTGAGGTTTGTTTACCGCACAACGCTATAGAATTACCTTTTAATTATTTTGATGAAAAAACTTATCAAAGAGAGTTTATTTATGAAAAAATTATTATCCCAAATTCAACTTGGGATAATAAAGAGGTTTGTGTTGTTTTCGAAGCGGCAATGGCAAATACACAAGTATTTTTAAATAATAAAAAAATCATTTCTCATACGGATGGATATTCTCCTTTTACAGCTAGATTAACCGATGAACTTCAAAAGGGAGAAAATATTTTAAAAGTAAAAATTGATGGAAGTGAAAATCCCTCTATTCCACCATTTGGAGGTCGAATAGATTATTTAACCTATGCGGGGATTTATAGGGANGTANATCTGCGTATTACTTCTCCGATATTTACTCAAAACATAAAAATTGAAACTCCAAATATATTAGATGAAAAAAANTCCTTAAAAGTAAATGTTAATTTATTTAATCCAAAAAAATTAACCTTGTCAGGTTTTTTAATTGCAAAGTTGAAAGATACTAATGGTAAAATATTATCTACCTCAAAATTCAAAATTACTAGAGAAGAAATTTGTTTTGAAATTGATAAACTTGAAAATATAAAACTTTGGGATATAGACAATCCTGTATTGTATACGTTGGATATTTGGGTTGAAACTCCATACGGTATTGATAATCTTTCTGAGCGTTTTGGTTTTAGATCAGCAGAATTTACCAAAGATGGTTTTTTTCTAAATGGAAATCCATTAAAAATTCGAGGTTTGAATCGTCATCAAAGTTTCCCCTATATTGGTTATGCTTTAGGAAAATCGGCACAGTACAAAGATGCCGAAATTTTAAAATATGATTTAAGGATTAATTTAGTTCGAACCTCTCATTATCCACAATCCAAACATTTTCTAAATCGTTGTGATGAAATAGGGTTACTTGTTTTTGAGGAAATAGCAGGTTGGCAACACATAGGGGATAAAGAATGGCAGAATAAATCAATTGAGAATGTACAAAACATGATTGAAAGGGACTGGAATCATCCTTCAATTATCTTGTGGGGAGTTAGAATTAATGAAAGTCCGGATAATCATGAATTCTATTTGAGGACAAATCAAATGGCGCATCGGCTAGATGGCACCCGTCAAACTGGAGGAGTAAGAAAATTTATTGAGGGTGAATTTATAGAAGATGTTTTTACTATGAATGATTTTATACTAGGTGAAGAAGAATTAAATGGTAATAGAGGAAGAATTCCTCTTAGGTCACAAAGAGAATGTACAGGATTAAGTTATGACGTTCCTTATATGGTTACAGAATTCAATGGACATATGTTTCCAACTAAATCTATTGATAATGAACTAAGGCAAAACGAGCATGTTCTAAGGCATCTTCAAGTTTTAAACGCAGCTTATGGTGATAGTAAGAATGCTGGTGCAATAGGTTGGTGTGCATTTGATTATAATACACATAAAGATTTTGGCTCTGGTGATCGTATTTGTTATCACGGAGTTATGGATATGTTTAGAGAACCTAAATTTGCAAGCTATGTTTATTCAAGTCAGGATAATGCAAAAAACGGGATAGTTCTTGAGCCAGTAACTGTTTGGGCTCGAGGTGAAAGGAATATACAGGGTGTTTTACCACTCATTATTTTAACAAATTGTGATTATGTGGAATTTCAATTTAATGATAGTGAGGAGAGGTTTACCATTAACCCAGATTTTAAAAACTTTTCAAATTTACCACATCCACCTATCATCGTAGAATCTGAACATTTTCCTGAAAATGTATTTGGAACTTGGGGAACTGATTGGCCAAATGTCACAATTAATGGTTTTATTGATAGAAAGTTAGCTATAAGTAGACAATTTGTTGCAGACCCTGTTCCAACTAACCTTGAAATAATTCCAGATTTAGAGGAAGTCAGCATAGATGCAGATGTTCGGGTTATTGTTCGTGCTTTAGACCAGGTTGGTAATAAAATGAGATATCTGAATGAAACTATATCTGTAAATTTGTCTGGTCCTGCAATAATTTTTGGTCCTAATTCAATACCACTAAGAGCTGGTTCTGCTGGATTTTGGATACGTTCTTTAGGAATAGGAAAAATAAAAATCTCAATTATCAGTAATCGTTTTGCAAAAAAAGAAGTCTCAATTATTGTAAAATAAATGTTTATTCACATTTGTATCGAGCTGATCATAATTTATATCAGAAAATTATGTTAAGATTATCTAATTCTTAAACCGGAATTCTGATCAAAAAAGTACAATGATTTTTCGTTTAGAGTAATTTGAATAATTTCTCCAGGGGCAAGACTTTCTTTATTATTTGCTTCTGATAACAAAGAATGACTTTTATCTAACCTTAAGTGATAAATAGATAAATTTCCCAAATTTTCAACAAATTCTATTTTTTTACCTTTAGTAGATCTTTTAAATAATACATCTTGTGGTCTCACACCTATAGTTACTTTTGAGTTTTCTTTACTTAATTTTGGAAATTTTTTGATTTTTAAATTTTCTAAAGAGGGTATTTTTAGATCTTTCCCATCAAATTTAGCCTCCAAAAAATTCATACTTGGTGATCCTAAGAACCCTGCTACAAATTTATTATCTGGATTAGCATAAAGTTCCAATGGTTTACCAACTTGTTCAACGCATCCATCTCGTAACACCACTATTTTATCAGCCATGGTCATAGCTTCTGTTTGATCATGAGTTACATAAATTATAGTCGCACCCAATTCTTTATGTAATCTGGTTAATTCAATTCTCATCTCTACTCTTAATTCTGCATCTAAATTGGAAAGTGGTTCGTCGAACAGAAATACTTTGGATCCTTTAACTATTGCTCGTCCTATTGCCACTCGTTGTCTTTGTCCACCAGATAGAGATGCCGGTTTTCTCTTCATTAATTCAGTTAATTGAAGGATTTTTGCAGCTTCTCCAACCCTTTTATTAATTTTATTCTTAGGAGCATTATTCATTCTCAATCCAAAACTCATATTTTCTTCAACAGTCATATGAGGATATAGAGCATAATTTTGGAATACCATCCCTATCCCTCTATTTGCAGGATCCACTGTTGTAACGTCTTTAGAATTAATAATAATTGAACCATAGGTTGGTATTTCTAACCCTGCAATTATCCTAAGCAATGTTGATTTTCCACATCCTGATGGACCCACAATTACACAAAAATCTCCCTCGTTAATTTTGATAGAAACATCGTTTATAACTGTTGATTTTCCAAAGTCTTTTGTGACCTCTTTTAAAATTACCTCAGCCATTTTTATTTAAACTTTCTTTATAATGTTAGATTTATTAGAATATAATTTGGATTTTAATTTCAAGTCATTGACAATACTCAATTAAATAATAACATCTGTCAATGTAGGTAAGAATTGGAGTTCTTACTAATTGCATTTATGATTGGAGGAGAAATGTATACTAAAATAAAGCTGATTTTAATTAGTTTACTGTCAGTAATTCTAATTAGTTCGGCATCTTTTGCAAGAGATCTTGTTATAACTTTTGATGACATGAACCCAGGACCAAAAGCTGCCTTTGAAAATGCCATAGCAAAATTTCAAAAAGAAAATCCAGATATTAATGTTATAGCTAATAATGGTGATAGAGAGGAGCATAAGGCTGCGATTAGAAATTTCTTAATTGCAGATGCTCCAGATGTTACTTCTTGGTACCCAGGCAATAGAATGAGACCATTTGTAAAAGCTGGTCTTTTTGAAGATGTATCTGATGTATGGGATGAAAATAACTTTCACGAAGATTTAGCTGCTATTAAACCAACTATGACTATCGGTGGAAGACAATGGGGTGTGCCTTATTCTTATTATCAGTGGGGTGTTTATTACAGAAAAGATATTTTTGATAAGCTAGGTTTATTTGAACCTAATACTTGGGTTCAATTTAAATATATCTGTGAAACGCTTAAGAAAAATGGAATAGCACCAATTACAATAGGGACTAGGTATCTTTGGACAGCAGCAGGTGTTTTTGATTATATTAATCTCAGAACAAATGGATATAAAGTTCATAATGATTTAACTGCTGGGAAAATAAAATATACAGACCCAAGGATAAGAAAAACTTTTGAATATTGGGCTGAGTTGGTTAATGCTGGTTATTTTATAGAAAACCATGCAAGTATGGCCTGGCAAGATGCAGTTGTCCCATTTGCAAATGGTGAAGCTGCAATGTATGTAATGGGTAATTTTTCAGTAGATGCTTATAAGAATGCAGGTCTGACTTATGACCAAATAGATTTTTTCAAATTTCCAGAAATTACAAAGGACATGCCTCGCGCAGAAGAAGCTCCAGCTGACGCTTTTTTTATTCCTACAAATGCAAAAAATAAAAGAGACGCCAAAAAGTGGTTGGCATTTGTAGCACGTCCTGATGTCCAATCTGAGTGGAATGAGACAATAGGTCAATTACCAATTAATTCTAAAGCAAAAGTTGCTGATGATAAATTCATTACAGAAGGTTTTGAAACCTTAAATACTGCTGTTGGACTAGCTCAATTCTATGACAGGGATGCTATACCGGAGATGGCTGCCGCAGGAATGGAGGGTTTTCAAGAGTTCATGATGAACCCTGATAGACTTGATAAAATTTTGAAGAGATTAGATAAAATTCAATCAAAAGTTTATAAATAAAATTTTTTGGGTGGGGTAACTCCCACCCATTTAAAATTATCATTTATTGATTGGTTATTATATTTGCAACAAATAGCTCTTTTTGATCAAAAAAAAAGAATTTATTCTGAGAATAAATTAGTTTTTGCTCCTTGGTATTTTTTACTACCAGCAATAGCTTTTTTCTTTGTTTATGTAATTATTCCCATATTCCAATCTGTTTGGATATCTTTTTATGAGTGGGATGGACTTGGTGAAGCTCAATGGGTTGGATTAGCGAATTATATTGAACTTTTTGATGACGAGTATTTTTATACCTCTTTAAAAAATAATTGTATATGGCTTATTCTATATTTGTTTGCTGTTCCAATCGGACTATTTATTGCTTTATTTTTAAATCAAATTGTTTTTGGAATAAGGTTTTATAAATCTTTATTTTTTTTTCCATTTGTTATTTCACAAGTAGTAGTTGGACTAATTTTCGCTTGGTTTTACAATCCTAATTTTGGATTATTAGCATATATTTTTTTATCTTTAGGTTTGGAACCTATCGCAATATTATCAGATGAAGAATTGGTCACTTATGGAATAATTTTTGCCGGTTTATGGCCTCAAATAGCCTATTGCATGATTCTATATTTAACAGGCTTAAGTAATGTTTCTAAAGATTTGATGGAGGCAGCAAGGTTAGATGGAGCAAAGGGTCTAAAAATGTTATGGCACGTGGTTTTGCCTCAGCTAAGGCCTGCAACATTTATCTCTGTCGTTGTTACTGTAATTGGCGCATTAAGATCTTTTGATATGGTTGCTATTATGACTGAAGGTGGGCCTTATGGCTCATCAAATGTTCTAGCGTACTATATGTATGAAACTGCTCTTTCTGAATATGGTTTTAGACTGGGATATGGTTCAGCAATAGCAACAGTATTATTTTTTATTATGCTTATTTATATAAGTTATTTTTTATGGCGCTTATATAAAAATGAAAGAGAAGCGTAAATCATGTTTCCAAAACCGATTAATACTTTCTCTCCAAAATATCAGTTGATATACAAAATCGTTTTACCGATTGTATTAATAATATGGCTCTTACCTCTAATTGCTATTTTCTTGACTTCAGTAAGATCTGCTGCAGATATTAACACAGGTAATGTCTTTGGTTGGCCTTCTCAGTTTTTACTAATTGAAAATTATTCAGAGATATTTAAACGTTCTAAGGCAATTTTATATTTAAAAAATTCTTTTTTAATTACTATACCTACAGTCATTCTTTCAGTATCTTTAGCTTGTTTAGCGGGTTATGCACTAGCAATTTATAGGTTTAGATGGTCCCTGCCACTTTTTTTTATATTTGTTGCTGGCAATTTTATACCCTTCCAAATCTTAATGATACCAGTAAGGGATATGTCAGTATCAACTGGTTTATATAATACAATTTCTGGTCAGGTTTTATTTCACGCTGCATTTCAAACGGGATTTTGTACTTTTTTCATGAGAAATTTTATTAAAGCCTTACCTTTTGAGCTTATTGAAAGTGGAAGAATAGAGGGAGTTAGTGAAGCAAAGATATTTTTATACATAGTTTTACCACTAGTTCGACCCGCCCTAGCTGCTCTAGCAGTATTAATTTTTACTTTTGTCTGGAATGATTTTTTCTGGGCTACGGTCCTAACACAAGGAGAAAGTGTAAAACCGATTACTGCTGGTATAAGATCATTAAATGGCCAATATGTTAACAATTGGCATTTAGTTTCGGCTGCTTCTTTATGTGCTGCTATACCACCAGTTGCAATGTTTTTTCTTATGCAGAAACACTTTATTGCTGGTTTGACATTGGGTTCAGTAAAACAATAAGTTAATTAATTTATTTTCGTAAAAAATTATTTTTAGTTCATCATCTGTATTCAGGTAGATAATCTGAGTGAGCTTCTAACATTTCATCTACTAAAGCGTAAATTTCTTCAATAGATAGATGAGAGGATGTTAAAGGATCCAGCATTGCAGCATGATATATATGCTCTTTTTTTTGGGTTAATGCAGCCTCTGCACTAAGTATTTGTACATTGATGTTAGTTCGCATAAGTGCTGATAGTTGTTCTGGTAATCTACCAATTTTTTTTGGATGAAATCCTTTTTCGTCAACTAAACATGGAACCTCTACACAACAGTTGTTAGGCAGGTTCTCAATTAAGTTATCATTCATTACATTACCATATACAGTAAATTTATTATTGTTCACTATGGCATCAATTATATAAGAAGCATATTCGTGACTTCTTTTTATATTTTCATTTGTAATCATGGAAATATTCTTATTCAGGTTTTTCCATAGTTCTGAATAGTACTCACATCGTAAAATATATTCATCTAAAGGAATATTATACTTTTGAATAAGTTCTTTTTTATTTGGTTTGATAAACCATGGGACATATTCTGCGAAATGCTCACTTGACTCAGTTACAAAAAAGCCAAAACGCTTTAGCACTTCATATCTTACTTTTTCATGTAAATTTCTTCCAGGGTACTCTTGCTTTTTTGTCCTACTAGAAACAATTTTATCATTTAAGATTAGATCAGCTAATTTTTTTAATTTTGGATATAGATCTTCACCTGTTGAGATTTTCTCAAATTTTTGAAAAAATGCCATGTGATTGATACCTGCACATTGATAATTTATGTCATTAATTTTTTCATTAAGGTCTTCCGCAAGCATTTCTGCAGTTCCTTGTACTGAATGACAAAGACCAATGCTTTTAATGTTTGGATAAGCTTTGTTTATAGCAATCATATTTGTGCACATTGGATTTACATATTGCATCCATATGGCCTTTGAACAAATTTGATCTATATCCTCTGCAATATCTAAAAGTACGGGTATTGTTCGCAAGCTTCGCATAATACCACCTACTCCTAGGGTATCAGCAATTGTTTGATTTAATCCAAACTTTTTTGGTATTTCAAAATCAATAACGGTTGATGGTTTGTATCCACCAACTTGAATTGTCGTTTGAACAAATTCAGTATCAATCAATGCTTCTTTTCTATTTGTATGTATAGATATTTTGGGAGTTACTCCCATTTTTTTTGATATGATTTCTAAAACTTCTTTAGTTTTTATTAATCTATTTTTATCAATATCCATAAGAGCAATTTCTATGGTTTTGAATTGATCAATGGTTAATAAATCTACCACAATATTTTTTGTAAATACGGTACTGCCAGCTCCTATAATGGTTAACTTGGTCATATCACCATAGTCCTTTTTGAATAAGTATTTTTTTTAACAGTAGGCAATCATCTACTATTAAACCATCAACTCCGTAGTCAATTAATTCCATAATATGTGACTCTTTATTGATAACCCAAACAATTATTTTAGTTCCAGTTTTTTTAATTCTTTTAATTATTGATCTATTAAGGATCTTTATCCCGCTATAGAAAAGTGGTAGCTCAAGGCAAGGAATATTGATATTTGAATTTATTCTCAATCTGCATGACATTATAATGCTCAAAGATTTAAATGTACCCGCACTAAAGCATACAGATCCCTTAATGAGCTTTCTTATATATGAGATTCTCGAGTCATTAAAACTAGCAATACAAATTCTATCAAAAGTTTTGGTTTTATTTATTACTTGAGCTAGTGGTTCTGTAACTTCCCAAGACTTGGCATCAATGTTAAAGCATATCGATGAGAATTCTTCTAACGTTTCTTCTAATCTGGGTATGACATGGCTGCCTTTAAGACGTATTTTTCCAATGTCCTTTGAAGTCAGTTCTTTTAAAGCTATATTTTCTCCAGTTAATCTTTTTAAAGTTGGATCGTGCATAACATATGGTACTGAGTCTTTGCTTGAATGAACATCTGTTTCAATATGAGTAAAACCTAATTCAACAGCTTTGNAAAATGCTGAATGAGTATTTTCTAAATATTNGTCAGAATTATCTTTGGAAAAAAAGTGTGCACCTCTATGAGGAAGTGCAACAAATTTTCTAGAGCTTAAAAAATGAAATTGCTGATTGAAAGATTTAAAATTGTTATTAATTTTTGCCACATTATTGACCTAGCATTATTTTAAATTAAATAAATCAATTAATACTTTTTTGTATAAATCATATATCAAATTGATTTCGTTATTTGGTGATGAATTTTCTCCAATTTTTCTTTAGAGAATTCCTATCTATTTTCCTATTATTATTTCTGGGTAATTCTTTTACAGTATGTATTGTTTTTGGTTTTTTATAAGAGGCGATTTGTTTTGATAAAAAATCTAAAATTTGGCTTTCAGATAGTTTCATACCTTTATTAAATACAACAAAGGCAGTTACAATTTCTCCCCAAATTTTATTAGGTATGCCTATTACAACAACTTCAGAAATTTCTTTAAGTTGCTGAATAATACTCTCCACTTCATTTGGGTAGATATTAAAACCTCCAGATATAATCATATCACTTTTTCTACCAGTTAAATATAAATATCCATCTCCGTCCATCCAACCGAGATCATTTGTATGAAACCAACCATTTTTAATGGTTTCATTTTCTTGATTAATATTCGTATTCCAATATTTGAAAGAAGCGACTCCTTTGGCTTCTATACATATTTCACCAACTTGTCCTATTTTTACTTTTTTACCGAACTCATTAGTTATTTTAATGTTAACATTAATGCTAGCTCTACCACAGGATGATAGACGTATATTTTTATTTTTAAATTTTGATATTTTGTGTTCATGAGGATAAAGGACAGTAACTGGTTGTGGCACTTCAGTCATTCCATAATGTTGTCTGAAAATACAACCAAAGTTTTCTATTCCTTCTTTTAATACCTTGGCTGGAATAGGCGAGGCTCCATAAAAAATTCTTTTTAAAGACGACAAATCAAATTTTTTTTTATTTAAGTCCTCTATTAATCTTTTAATCATTGTTGGAACAAGGAATAGATAAGTTACTTTTTTCTCACTAATCATTTTTTGTAATTTTTGAGTATTAAATTTATTACTTATTATATTTGTGGCTCCTCTAATAAAAAAAGGATGTAAAAAATTTCCCGATGCATGAGTTAATGGAGCCATATGAACAATTGAGTCTGAAACATCTAAACTACTCTCTAAAGCTAAAAAAAAATTATTCAGCCTATGTTGGTGTTGTTTCCAACTATATGTAATTCCTTTTGGATTACCTGTAGTGCCAGAGGTATATTGTATCCTCATTACATCATTTTTATTAACAAGAATATTTGGAGGAGATTTTTTTGAATTATCAATTAAATTTTCATAGGTAATGAAATCTTCATATTGCCATCTTATTCCGATAACCTTAACTAAAAACCTGACACTTTTCATAGTGCTTTTTATATTTTCCTTAAAATCCTCACTTGTGAAAATTATGTTTGGTTTGCAATCTAGTATTATCTTAGTTAATTCTTTTGAAGAATATCTTTCATTTAAGCCAACATATATCATACCAGCTTTTTGTATTCCAAATAGGGTGATAACACTTTCTAAAGAATTCTTTAATAGCACCGCAACTCTATCAGCTTTTTGCAAACCTTGTTTTATTAATGCATTTGCTAATTGATTACTTAAAATATTTATTTCAGAAGCACTATATTTTGCACCATTAAAAATAATCATATCTTTTTTTTTGAATTGTTTGGATGCCCAATATATTTCGTGACCTGCTATCAAAAAACTCTCTCTATCAAAAGTTATAATTTATAAAAAAAGTATTAAAAACTTTAATAGTTTAATATTGATGTTAAAATAGTAAATATAATTTTCCAAATATAATTGTTTATAAAAAAACTTACTTTTTAACTATAATAAAAAAATTTCAGGGTACTTTATGACTCATAAAAATAATATTAAAGATTTAGAAAAACTTAGTTTCAAAATTGAGGAAATGGGTGGGTCTGAAAAATTAAAAGTTAGAAAGAAAGCAGGTTATTTAAATGCTAGAGAACGCATTGATCTTTTTTTTGATAAAGGAACTTTTTTTGAGATTGGTAAGTTTGTTACATCATCTAACATTCATGACAAAGATAAAACCCCAGCTGATGGTAAAATAACTGGTTATGGAAAAGTCTCAAATCGAAAAGTTGCAGCAATTTCCAATGATTTAACCGTCAAAGGAGCTTCTAGTTCTGAAATGAATACTAAAAAAATATCATTTATAAAAAAATCAGCGGAAAAGCTTGGTCTTCCTATAGTATTTTTTGGTGAATCGTCTGGGGCTAGAATGCCTGATATTATGGGTGCTAAGGGTATGAGCCAAGCAGGCCAAGACAACACTCAATATATTAGAACAAGAAAAGTACCTTGGGTGTCTGCTATTTTAGGTCCATGTTACGGTTCTTCTGCTTGGTATAGTGTTTTATCAGACTTTGTGGTTATGCGNAGAGGTTCAGTTCTTGCAGTATCAAGTCCAAAAGTTTTATCTCTTGCAACAAATGAAACAATAGATCCTGAAGAGTTAGGTGGTTGGGAGATGCATAGTCAGATAACAGGCATTGCAGACCGAGTAGTTGATACTGATCATGAAGCCATTTCTTTGATGCAAAGTTTTTTAAGTTATCTTCCAAGTAATAATAATGAAATTCCTCCTCAAAAAAAAGTTACCAAAGACAGTTTAAAAAAAATCGATGAGATTCTGTCATTAATACCGGAAAACCCCAAAAGAACTTATGACATGAGAGAAGTAATTAACTTAATTGCTGATGATGATACTGCTTTTCCTATGAAACATGATTTTGCTAAATCAGCAGTTACAGAATTAGCAAGATTAAACGGAAAAACTGTTGGATTTATTGGTAGTAATCCTAAATTTAATGGAGGAGCTATGGATCCGAATGCTTGTGATAAAATAACAAGTTTCCTTGTATTTTGTGATTCATTTAATATTCCAATTATAATACTAGTTGATACACCTGGGTTTTTAATTGGTGTAGAAGGAGAAAAACAAAAGGCACCTGGAAAAATAATGAATTTTATGACTGCATTACAATTATGTAGTGTTCCTAAAATTTCAGTTATTTTGAGAAAAAGTTATGGGCAGGCCTATCTCAATATGGGGGGTGGNAGTAATTCTGACTTGGTAATAGCTTGGCCTTTTGCAGAAGTGAGTTTTATATCTCCTGAATTAGGTGTCTGGGTAGTTAATAATAAAAAAATTCAGGATAATGACCCAAATTATAATAATTACCTCAAGAAGATGACATATGATAATTCAGCCCTTGAACTTGCCAGATCTTTTGGAATTCAGGATATTATTGATCCTAGAAATACAAGACAATATTTGATAAATGCTCTAGAAACTTTAGATAAAAAAATAGCTAAGCATAACATGAGTAACTGGCCCACAACTTTTTAAAAGTTATATCATTTTATCATTGAGGTTTATTTAAATGAAAAAAACACTTATAAAATCTGATGTAGCAGGAATAGTAGTAGAAATATGTTTCAACAAAAGCGATTTTGTTAAAGAAGGTGAGAATCTTATTTTTATAGAATCCATGAAAATGGAAATTCCAGTAATAGCTCCTTTTGATGGTGAACTTGAAGAAATTTTTGTTAAAAAGGATGAGGTTATCTCGCAAAATCAACCACTTCTGACCTTAAAATCTTAAATTCCATTTTACCTGAAATTATTTAAAACAAATAGAGATCAAGGATTTTAAAATCATAAAATCGATAATTAATGATCTTTAAAATTGAATTCAATTTAAAGATTTGAGTTTTAAAAAACTTGAACCAGATTTATTCTTATGTAAGCTTTAAAAAAAAAGGGAGGAAAAAATGTTCAAATTTCTTAATATTTATAAGTATCTAATCTTAGTATTTTCAATAATGATTTTATCAGTAGGGTCTTCTTTTTCATCTGATTTTCCAAATAAGCCAATAGAAATGATAATAGGTTTTAAACCTGGTGGTTTTTCTGATGCAATGGCGCGCAAGATTTCCGAACCATTAACAGAAAAATTAGGTCAGACAATTGTGCACAAATATATGGGTGGTGCTGGCGGCGGGATTGCGGCTACAGCAGCTATGAGTAAAAAAGCTGATGGTTATACTCTATTGGTTGCAACTAGTCTTACTTTTGCATTTAATCCTCATCAAGGTAAAGTAACATACAATAAAGAAGATTTTGATTATTTGCTTACTATGGCTCGGTTTGAAGGTGCTTATGTATCTTTATCAAACAAGCCGTGGAAAGATTTTTCTTCAATGATAGAATATTCAAAATCAAATAATTATCCCCTTCGATTTGGTTCTTTGGGTCCTGCTGATCGAGCACAAATAGATGCAGTTGCAAAAGCTACAGGAGCCCAATTTATTCCTGTTCCTATAAAAGGGGGTGCTAATATGATGCAATCTATTTTGGGTGATCACGTGGATTTTGGAATGAGCGGTGGCCCACATGTAAAGTATGTAAAATCTGGTGAAATGGTTGTTCTAGCAGCCTCTGGATCAGAGCCTCTAAATGCCACCCCAGATGCTCCAACTTTTTCTGATTTAGGTTTTCCAGCAGTTAGTTATAATTCTGTAATAGCTGCTCCAAAAGGTTTACCAATCGAAATCAAAAATAAGCTTGAAAAGGCATTGTTATCTTCTGCAAATGACCCTAGATTTCAGGAACTTGTTCAAGGAAGATTTGTTGGTATACCACCCATGAATTCCATGGCAACTACTAATTCAATTAATGAAATATCTGATGCTATGAAAGCTGTCTTAGAAAAAATGAGTAATTAGTCATAGAAAAATGAATAATTAAAAGTATGATTTTTTCTTTAAGAAATAAAATTTCTATTTTCATCATATGTTTATCAATAACTTCTCTAATAATACTCCCCCATCAAATAAATGATGGGGGATCTTCTTTTTTTGGAGGAGCACAACTTATACCCAACCTTACATTATCTTTAATTATAATTTTAAGTTTTGTAGATCTTGTCATAAATGGATTTTTTTCATTTATTAAAAAGAAAGATCATAACTTTTTAATTTCAAATGGAGAAAGTTTTGGGTTTTACGATTTTTTAGCAGTACTCTTAATAACAATTGCATTTGTTACTTTTGCATTAGCCCTTCCATTTTTGGGTTATTTGATAACTTCCTTTTTTTTAATTTTATTTCTATTTCTCATAAATGGTGGAAAAAATATCTTCAAGTTAGCAATTCTTTCAGCAATTTCAGTAATTTTTATGTATTGCACTATGAGGTTTCTATTTGGAATCTATTTGCAAACATTGCCTGATTTTTCTTTAATTTAGGTCTATCTATCTATGGAAAATCTTATTATTGGAATACAAAATGCTCTTACATTAGGTCCACTTATTGCACTAATTGCAGGAGTTACAATTGGTATCTTTATGGGTGCTATTCCTGGTCTAACTGCTGCAATGGCAATAGCTCTTTTGGCCCCTATAACTTTTGGAATGCAGCCAATAACAGCAATTGCTTTTTTAATTGGAATATATAAAGGGGGAACTTTTGGAGGATCTATTTCAGCTATTCTTTTAAATATACCAGGTTCACCAGAGGCCTCCGCTACTTCTTTTGACGGTTTTCCGTTAGCAAAAAAAGGAAGAGCAAGAGAAGCTCTCCAGATGGCACTATTTGCCTCTGTAGCTGGGGCTATAATTGCTGATATTTTACTATACGTTGTAGCTGCTCCTTTTTCAAAATTTGCCCTAAAGTTTGGTCCCACAGAGTTAACTTTTGTAGTTTTGTTTGCCTTTACCTTTGTCGCTGGATTAACTGGGAAATCAATGATAAGAGGGTTAATTGCATGTTCTTTTGGTATTCTATGCGCAATGGTAGGATTAGATCCAATGAGTGCAACACCTCGATTGACTTTTGGATTCATTGAACTTTTTGATGGCTTATCACTTTTATCAATTGCAATTGGCATGTTGGGTTTAGCTGAGATAATTTTTGTTTTAGAAAAAAAATTCAGAGAAAAGTATGGTTTAAAAAAAGTAGAAATTGCTCAATTTGGTGAAAAAAGAGGACCAAATTTAAATTTGGTTGTTTTCTTTCAATATTGGAAAACAATATTGCGTTCGAGTTTTATAGGGTCATGTGTAGGAGCTTTGCCTGGAATTGGAGCATCAATGGCGGCATTTTTAGGTTATGGATCAGCGAAAAAATACTCAAAACAACCAGAATTATTTGGCAAAGGTAATTTGGACGGTATTGCAGGACCTGAGGCTGCTAATAGTGCTGTTGTTGGTGGGAGTTTTGTTCCACTATTAACGTTAGGTATTCCAGGGAATGTGACAACAGCATTAATGGTAGGAACATTTTTGGTACATGGGATTGAGCCTGGACCTCATGTATTTAATAATCAACCTATTTTAATTTATTCAATTTTTTCAATTCTACTTATAGCTAATTTTTTTAATCTTATAATAGGTTTATTAGGTAGTGGTATTTACAGTCATATTATCAGATTACCGGAATATATTATCTACTCTATTGTTGGATTAACTTGTTTAACAGGAGTTTTAGCCGCCTCAAGTACCATATTTGATTTATATATAGTGATAATCTTTGGAGTAATTGGATATTTTATGAAAAAATTTGATTACTCATTTGTAGCATTTTTAATCGGTTTTGTTCTGGCACCTGAATTTGAGTTGTCCTTTAGATCATACCTTTTGTTAGCTCAGGGTGATCCGGTTGGACTTTTGTTTAGTAGACCAATTGCATTATTCTTTTTCGGTTTAACAATATTAGCAATTTTTAAAATTTTATGGGATAGAATTATAAAGATGAATTGATTTTATTATATCAATAAGAATTAATTGAAGGTTTAAACCCCATTATTTTATGGAATCTTTTTTCATATTTTTCCCAAACATTTGGATTAATTAAATTTTTAGGGCGATTGCCACGAAAGATCTCAACCCACTGTTTAGCAGCATCATATCCCATTTTTATCATTGATTGTTCTGTCATACCTGCACAATGTGGAGTAGCAATCACATTTTCCAGTTGCAGTAATTTATTATTTTTAGGTGTTGGTTCGATATTCCAAACATCAATACCAGCTCCTGCAATTAAATTACTATTCAAAGCCCAATAAAGATCATCTTCATCGACAATTCCACCTCTAGATGTATTAATGATATATGCCTCTTTTTTCATTTTTTTTAAGAAACTTTTTTCAATCATTTTAAGGGTTTCAGAATTTTTAGGACAATGAAGCGTTATGAAATCAGAAACAGTGGCAATTTCTGAAAGAGAAACTTTCTTAGCTCCTAAATTTTTTATTTCTAGATTTGACAGATAGGGATCATAAGCTAAAACTTCCATTTCAAAAAAATTTGCAATTTTAGCTACCTTTGATCCAATTTTGCCAATACCAATTATACCAATTGTTTTTGTAGAAATATTTTGACCTTCAACTTCATAGCGGTCAAGTCTATCAATCGCTCTCATTTTTCTATCTGCAATATTTATTTTTTTTGATAGGCTAATCATAATACCAAATACGTGTTCAGAAACAGCTGTAGAATTAGCACCAGACTGATTACAAACAATAATTCCAGCCTCTGTACAATCCTCAACATTAATCACTTCGTACCCAGCTCCGGTAGAGCAAGCTGCTAGTAGATTTGGCATTTTTGTTATTAAAGAACTATTTAGCTTAAATTCCGGATTTATTTCAGTAGAAGGTAATAACTGATAGCCATGAGAAGCGGAAAGTGATTTTTTTAATTTTGAAATATTTCTAGAAAAGTTTTCACGAATTAAATTGATACTATTATCATCTTTTAATGCCTTGATTGCATGACCTTTCATCCAGCTTTCAAAATATAGCAAATTTGGTTTGTTATTATGTTTCATGAATAACCACAAACTCGTTCATTTGAATTAATAGAAAGATGATTATTTATTTTCATAACAACTACAACTGATTAATTTAGTTTCTTATTTTTTGTATAGTTCAATAGATGTGTCTGATAGTTTTTTTATTAAACTAATTAGGAATAAATTTTTTTGTTACTTTATCACAAATTATAATATATTTTTATCAAAAGACAGTTTACCACCTGCCCAAATTGGTAGGTTTTCTTTATCATCTAACCACATCTGTTCTGCCTCTGTATTAATCCTTCCAAATTCAGCATTTCTCTGTGGATATCGTCCAAATTTTTCCAAAACTTGTCGATGCTGATTAACTGCTTGTTTATTTCTTCCTTTAAATAAACTAAAATTGGGATAAGCATTAATGGATTTATTTATAAATTCACATGCAAGATCTAAATCCTTCAATTTTTCAGAATGAGCTAAAGCCCATGGAAGTAAATAAAGAAATGCTGCTGGAAGCTTAAGCGTCTTCTCTATCATTTTTTGACTAAAAAGTTCATGAACTAAATTCTGAGCTATAATATCAAAAGAAAATGCTTCAGAGGTTCCTCGGAAACAAGATCTTGCTAATTGATCTGCAAGTAGAATTTTTGCTACTTTACCATCTAAACTATCCCACTCATCGCCTATTAAAACAGGAGGGTCTGTTTTAAGTTTTCTAACTACTTCTGCAAATGGTTGACAAAAAGTATCTAATGTCGTGCCACTAGCAAACCAAATATGAAGTAAAGGTTCTACTTTTGCTTCGGTATTTAAACTTTGACGATCTTGTGGTTTAGAAGTATCGCATCCACACATATAATTCAAAATACTACGAGGTGAACTAGGATTACTTAAAGCATTCAATACTATTGGAATTTTTTTAAAGTTTTCTGGTGTCATTTTTAAAAGTATTTATTTCTTAATCTTAATAAATTATTTGGTTAATATAATGCATTTTTAATTTATAAAAAATCATTTAAAATAAAGTCTTCAATAATTAAAATATTAGGAATTAAGGCTATAAAGTGCATATTAAAAAATTGAAAATAATTTTATGTCTAAACCACTAGATTTTTATTATTCCCCAACCCCTAATGGTTGGAAAATAAGTATTATGCTTGAAGAGTGTAATTTGCCCTACAAAACAATATTGATGGATTTAAAAAAAGGGGATCAATTTACTTCTGACTTTTTGCGGATAAGCCCTGGTAATAGAATGCCAGCAATTATAGATTATGACACAGACAAACCCACAACTATTTTCGAGTCTGGTGCCATTTTACTTTATCTTGCTGATAAAACAAAAAAATTTATTCCATCATCTAAAATAGGTCGTAAACAGGTTATAGAATGGCTTTTTTGGCAAGTTGGAAATCTTGGCCCAATGGCTGGTCAGCATAGTCATTTTTGGAACTATGCCCCAGAGCTCGAGAAAAACAGCTATGCTGCAGTTAGATACGCAGAAGAATACGATCGTTGTTTTGAAGTTCTTGAAAGGCAATTAGAAGGTCGTCATTATATTGTAGACGAATATTCTATTGCAGACATCATTTGTTGGCCTTGGATTTTAATTGCTAAATCTATGGGTAGATCGCTCGATTCTTTTCCAAATGTTACCAACTGGCGGCTACGAATTAAAGAACGTCCTGCCGTAAGAAAAGGTGTAGATTTAATGCGAAAAAATAAGGATTAAAAGAATTAATATTAGAATTATATCGGCTATATTTATCCGTCTTTTTGAATTATTTATATAATCAAGGACGAAATATTTGTTACAATCAATAAAATGATTTATAAAAAAAGTAGAATTTATTTTACACAATGTTAACAGAAAAGTTAGTGAAATTAAGTTAGTTTGATTTTAAGTAATGTCATCGATTGTATTTCAATCTGCAAAATTGCAAGCTAAGGCAATACGTAAAAGGGAGTTAAAACCCTCTGATTTAATTGAAGCGCACTTTGATCAAATTGATAAATTTAACCCAGAAATTAATGCTGTGATTTGGCAAGATCGTGAAACAGCTAAAGAGCTTGCTTTCCAAATGGATAAAGAAGTGGAAAGGGGAGAATTTAGAGGTCCCTTACATGGGATACCAATGACTGTAAAAGAGTCATTTAACATTTCAGGAGCACCTACTACTTGGGGAGATCCTGAAAATAAAAATAATATAGCTGAAACAGATAGTGACGCAGTTCATAGACTTCGAAATGCTGGTGCAATCGTTTTTGGTAAAACAAACGTACCACTTAATCTTGTTGAATGGCAGACCTTTAATGAAATTTATGGAACAACTAATAACCCCTGGGATGTAACTAGAACTCCAGGGGGATCCTCTGGAGGATCAGCAGCGGCACTTTCAACTGGGATGACTGCTTTAGAAGTTGGTAGTGATGCAGGATCGTCGATAAGAAATCCAGCCCACTATTGTGGAGTTTTTGGAATGAAACCTACATTTAAAGTTGTGTCATCCAAGGGACAAAGTATCTATGAATCAAACTCAGAGTCAGATATTTCAGTTGTTGGACCTTTAGCTCGTACAGCTGAAGATTTAAAACTCGCCTTTGAAACTATTGAGGGGTTGCGCAGTATAGAAACATCTGCTTTTAAAACTAATCTACCTAAAGACAACCGAATGCGATTAAACCAATTTCGTATTGGTTTAAAACTTGATGATAAAGAAAGCCCNGTTGAGCACGATTATCTTATAAAGTTACAGGAATTTGTACAAAACCTTGAGAAGGTTGGAGCTAAGATTATTAGAAATAAAACGCCAAAGTTAGATACAGAAAGACATTTCATGAATTATCTAAGTTTGGTAGGAGCATCTGATTCTGAGCATTTCACTCAAAGTGAAATTAATAATCTTATTAGTGGCGTTAATGCATTAAATAATGAGCACGTATCTAGAATTTGTGGTACTAGGTTTAGGGGGTTATCAATTTCTCATCGTGACTGGCTTAAACTGAATTTAATAAGAAATAAAAATCGATTAATATTTGATGAGTTTTTTGAAGATATTGATATCCTACTCACTCCTGCTACGGGGTCTCCTGCATTTAAGCATGACCAAAATGGTCCNCGATATAGTAGATTTTTGACCATCAATGGAAAAGAGTATCCGGAAATGGCCCAGCTTTTTTGGTCAGGGTATTCTGGTGTAGTAGGTTTACCAAGTGTAGTTGGTCCAATCGGACAGATTAAGGGGCTTCTTCCTGTTGGTTATCAAGCAATAGCAGGCCACGGTCGTGATTTCACAGCACTGGCCTTTGCTGGGGCTGTAGAAAGAGAGTTAGGTGGTTTCACTATTCCATCTCTTTGCCACAAAAAATCATGACTTGAAAGATTTTGTTCATTAACTTCATTGATGGAAGGAATATGAATTTCGATAAATAGCTTTATGTATAATTACTGATAGTCTTGGCTCATTAACGATAAAAAATTTTTCCTTGTAATTTTTTCATATCATGAAGAAGTAATAGTGGGTAGAGTTACTATCCAGCTATTTGTTTTGCTTTTTCAACTAGTACCTCAGCCTGTTTAATAGATGCATAATCTATAAGACGCCCATCTAAAGATACTGCTCCTTTGCCGCTTGCTTCAGCATCTGCCATAGCCTCTAAAATTCGATTTGCCTTTAAGATTTCAGATTCAGACGGACTCATAACCTCATTAGCTAATGTAATTTGACTTGGGTGAATTGCCCATTTCCCTTCACATCCTAAAACAGCTGCCCTTTTTGCAGCAGCTTTAAACCCATCAGGATCTTTGAAGTCACCGAAAGGTCCGTCTATTGGTCTTAAGCCATTTGCACGTGCTGCTACAACCATACGCGCAATTGCGTAATGCCACATGTCACCCCAGTGGATTTGACGTTCTTCACCTTCTAATTTATCTGTTAATACTGAATAATCTGGATGAACACCGCCTATGCTAGTGGTACGGGCTCGGGTAGATGCAGCATAATCTGCTACTCCAAAATGAAGGCTTTCATTTCGCTTGGAAGCGGCGGCTATCTCAGAAACGTTTTGCATGCCCAATGCTGTTTCTATTATATGTTCGAAACCAATACGTTTTTTATAACCCATTGCGTCTTCAACCTGTGTTACCAACATATCTACGGCGTACACATCAGCAGCTGTACCTACCTTGGGGATCATTATTAAATCTAATCTTTCACCAGCTTGTTCTACAATATCAACTACATCTTTATACATGTAGTGCGTATCCAGTCCATTTATTCTAATAGACATGGTTTTCCCCCCCCAGTCTATTTCATTCAGAGCTTTGATAATGTTTTTACGAGCCGTCTCTTTTTCGTCTGGCGCTACTGCATCCTCTAAATCTAAAAAAATAATATCAACATCTGAGTCTGCTGCCTTTTGGAACATATTTATCTGAGAGCCCGGCACTGCCAGTTCAGATCTATTTAGTCGGGCTGGTGCCTGTTCAATTGGGAAAAAAGACATTTTATAGTTCCTCCTACATATTAATTTATCTAATTGAGGTCATTGGCGGTAAAAAAGATTACTGTCAATAAAAAACTAAGTTTTTTAGTGTTCATTATTATATTTCTTCATTTTTACTTTGAANCCTAGTTGTAGATTTCCTTTTTTTTTAAATTTATTAGTTAAGTTGGTTATTTTTGATTAAATTTGTATAATTTANACTATGTTTTAGTAAATTACTTTACTTTACGTTATCCAAAAGCTAGTTATAGGTTTGATTTTCTTANATGATCTAGATAAATCTTANTACAGCCGCAAGGAGTAGATATGTTCAATAAAAATATATATCCAAAAGTAGACATCCTCTGCATAATTAGATTCAACTCAGATCTATGAAACATCGAAGGAGTAATACTGGCCTGACTTTTAAATGCTTGTGCTAGTCGATTTTAAACATGCCGAAGTAATAATTGATAAGTTTTAGTTGGAGATATAAAGATGGACATCCATGAATATCAGGCAAAAGAGATTTTAGCAAAGTTCGGTGTAGGTGTGCCGCCAGGAGCTCTTGCATACAGTCCAGAACAAGCCGCATATCGAGCTCGAGAGCTTGGAGGTGATACTTGGGTCGTCAAAGCACAGGTACATGCAGGTGGTCGAGGAAAAGCTGGGGGTGTTAAGGTTTGTCATAGTGATACGGAGATTGTGGAAACTTGTGAAAATCTTTTTGGAAGTAAATTAGTTACTCATCAAACGGACTCTAACGGTAAAGGCGTTTATCGAGTATATGTAGAAGGCGGTGTGCAAATAAATAGGGAAATTTACTTAGGTTTTGTTTTAGATAGATCTTCGCAAAGAGTGATGATTGTCTCCTCTGCTGAAGGAGGCATGGAGATTGAAGATATTTCTGCTAACAAACCTGAAAGTATTGTAAGATCCACAGTTGAACCAGCAGTTGGATTACAAGATTTTCAATGTCGGCAAATTGCTTTTAAACTGGGTATTGATCCAGTTTTAACTCAAAGTATGGTTAGGACTTTGCAGGGTTGCTACCGTGCATTCCGAGAGTATGATGCAACTATGGTTGAAATAAACCCTTTGGTAGTTACCGAAGATAATCGTATTCTTGCATTAGATGCGAAAATGACTTTCGATGATAATGCACTTTTTAGACATCCCTATATCTCAGAATTACGTGATAAAAGCCAAGAAGATCCAAGGGAAAGTCGTGCTGCTGACAGGGGCCTGAGTTATGTCGGATTAGAAGGTAACATTGGGTGCATCGTCAATGGGGCAGGTCTAGCTATGGCAACAATGGATACAATTAAATTGGCTGGTGGTGAGCCAGCTAATTTCCTTGATATTGGAGGCGGTGCTACCCCTGAGCGTGTCGCAAAAGCTTTCCGTTTGGTAATGTCTGATAACAATGTTCAGGCCGTATTGGTTAATATTTTTGCCGGTATTAACCGGTGTGACTGGGTTGCTGAGGGTGTGGTTCAGGCTTTGCGAGAGGTACAGGTGAATGTGCCAGTTATTGTCCGTTTGGCAGGTACTAATGTAGAAGAAGGACAAAAAATCCTGGCTGAGTCAGGTCTCCAAATTATTAGAGCGACAACATTAATGGATGCGGCAGAACGTTCGGTCCAAGCTTGGCAGAGTTATTCTGTTAAAGAACCAAACAAGGGTGCAATGTAATGAGTATATTAATTGATAGAAATACACCGGTAATTGTTCAAGGTATAACTGGTAAAATGGCTCGTTTTCATACTGCAGATATGGTGAAATATGGTACTAATGTTGTAGGTGGAGTTGTTCCCGGAAAAGGTGGTGTGAAGGTAGAAGGTTTACCAGTATTCGATACCGTTGCTGAGGCTGTTGAAAATACAAGTGCGGAAGCAAGCCTAGTATTTGTTCCTCCGCCCTTTGCTGCTGATAGCATAATGGAAGCTGCAGATGCTGGAATAAAGTATAGTGTATGTATAACTGACGGTATTCCTGCGCAAGATATGATACGAGTGAAACGTTATATGTATAGATATCCAATAGAAAAACGCATGGTTTTGACTGGTCCAAATTGTGCAGGTACAATTAGTCCAGGAGAAGCTTTACTTGGAATAATGCCTGGTCATATCTACCTTCGAGGGACTGTCGGTATTGTTAGTCGCTCAGGTACTTTGGGGTACGAAGCCGCTGAACAGTTGAAAGCACATGGTATTGGAGTTTCTACATCTGTGGGTATTGGTGGTGATCCTATAAACGGTTCGTCCTTTAAAGATATTTTGCAACGCTTTGAAGAGGATGATGATACTCATATCATTTGTATGATCGGTGAGATAGGTGGTCCACAAGAAGCAGAGGCTGCAGCATATATAAAAGAACACGTTAAGAAACCTGTTGTTGCCTATGTAGCAGGATTAACTGCACCAAAAGGCAGAACTATGGGGCACGCTGGTGCAATTATTTCTGCATTCGGTGAAAGTGCCAGTGAAAAAGTAGAGATTTTATCGGCAGCAGGTGTCACGGTTGCTCCAAACCCTGCTGTTATCGGTGATACTATTGCTAAGGTTATGAAGTAATTTGTTTAGGTAGGAGTAACACTCTTTAAAGATATTTATACAAAAACACTTATGAAATTTCTTTAAAGTCTAAAGGCTATTGTTTTCGGATCTGGCGCACCGGGGAGGATTCGAACCCCCGACCCCCTGATTCGTAGTCAGGTACTCTATCCAGCTGAGCTACCGGTGCCTAGATTTTCTATATTATATGATTTTATCAATATGCAACACTTAAAAATATTTATTGAGTGATTATTTAAATCCATACTCTTTCATATAATGATAGTGAAGCTAATGAAGAAGTATATAAAAACACAGTGTGGTTTAGATAAATACAAAGAACTAGAGCTTAAAACTGGTATTTATAATCGTCTACGATTTTATTGGTTTGTGTTTTTTGCTTCTATGAGGGATTATTTCGGCAAAAAAGAAAACTAATAAATCTATTAATTAATGATCTTTTAAATCTATTAATTAATGATCTTTATGATTATTCATCATTATACTTGAAGCTTTTTCTACTTGAAACTCAACTTCAATATTTCCTAACTTTTTAAAAACTAAAGTTACCTTTTTATCCATATATTCTTCCAAAGGTTCTTTTAAGGCCGTAAACATTATATGTAAACTTTCTTGTTCAAATACTACTGAACTATTGGAAGGAATTAATACCTTTTCAATATGCTCCATTGTAGCTAGCCCATTATCGTCAATTTTGCTCTTATGTATCATTGCATTAGCGAAATTTGTTTTAATCGTAATAAGTTCATCAGCTTCATTCGTCTTGTTAACAATAGTAAAGTATCCTACCGCAGTTTTCATTTTTGAACCAAAAATTGGAATCATAGGATGCTTAATAGTAATGCCTCCTAATTCAATTTCATGGGCATGAGAAGTAGTATGGTGAATAAAAAAAGCAGAAGCTGTGATTATTACAAATAAAAATTTTGACATCATCTTTTTGAGTATAACATTTTTTTTGTTAGTTAAAGATATAAACAATTTTATTAAAAAAAAACATTGCTACTTTCAAAACTTTGTTATCATAATTTACAATGTCCTGGTTAAGGAGATTGTCTGGTGACTATTCCAAAATTATTACTAGAAGTACAAAATAGAAGATCTGATATCATTCAGTTAACATCTGATCTAATAAAAATTCCAACAATAAATCCTCCTGGCACAAATTATAGAGAAATATGTGAATTTTTGTCTAAAAGACTTAAAAAATCAGGATTTGATGTAGATATAATCAGAGCAAAGGGGGCTTTGGCAGATACAGATAAATATCCTAGGTTCAACTTGGTTGCTCGTCATGAGGGTACTTATTCCGGTCCGTGCATTCATTTTAATTCCCATATAGACGTTGTTGATACAGGCCATGGTTGGACTAGAGATCCTTTTGGTGGATCGATTGAGGGAGATAAGATTTTTGGTCGAGGTTCATGTGATATGAAGGGTGGATTAGCTTCAAGTATTGTTGCAGCGGAAGTCTTTATTTCAATATTTCCAAAATATTATGGTGCAATAGAAATATCAGCAACTGCTGATGAAGAAACTGGTGGTTATGGAGGAGTAGCTTGGCTAGCTGAAAAGGGTTATTTCAATCCCAAAAAAGTACAAAGTGTTATTATACCTGAACCATTAAATAAAGATAGAATTTGTCTAGGACATAGAGGAGTTTGGTGGTCAGAAATTGAAACTAAAGGCAGAGTTGCACATGGATCTATGCCTTTTTTAGGAGATTGTGCTATTAGGCATATGGGTGCAGTATTAGAAGAAATTGAAAATAATTTACTACCAAAACTCAATACAAGAAAAACAATGATGCCAGTAGTTCCAGAAAAAGCAAAAAAATCTACTCTTAATATTAATTCTATTCATGGAGGGTTAGAAGAGGTAAATGAGAGCTACAATGGTTTACCAGCACCTCTAGTTGCAGATAGTTGCCGAATGATACTTGATAGACGATATCTAGTTGAAGAAACATTAAAAGAGGTAAAGTTGGAGATTTATGAAATTCTTGAAAAAGTCAAAAAAAATAGACCAAGTTTAGAGTATTCAGTTAAAGATCTTTTTGAAGTTAAACCTTCTTACACTGACCCTAAATCTAACATAGTGCAAACAGTTGAAGACTCTATATCTGAGATATTAGGTGTAAAACCAGAATATGTTGTTTCTCCAGGTTCATATGATCAAAAACATATTGACCGAATTGGTAAGTTAAAGAATTGTATAGCTTATGGTCCGGGAATACTAGAGCTAGCACATCAGCCTGATGAATTTATATTAATTTCTGATATGCTGGATTCTGCAAAAATAATGGCCATGACTATAAGTAAATTATTAAATGAAGATGTAATTAACTAATCATAAAAAGGGAGGATTTTATGAAAATATTGAAACCGTTATTTGCAATAATAATCACTTTAATGTGGATGAGCCCACTTTATGCTGAGAAAAATTCTGTTGTAATTGGTATGCAATTGGAGCCACCTAACTTGGATCCAACAGGTGGAGCTGCTGCTGCAATAGATGAGGTTGTTTACTCTAATGTATACGAAGGTTTGACTAGATTTCGGGCGGATGGGTCTGTTACACCAGGTTTAGCTAAGTCATGGACTATATCTGATGATGGGTTAGTATATACATTTCAGCTTCAAGAAAATGTAAAATTTGGTAATCTTCTAACAATTGATGAAATGAAGTTACTAAGGAATGAAACATATGCTGAAATAATTGAATGGTATAAAGAAACTGAGAAAGTAAAATCAAAGCTATTTAAAAAACAATTTATAACATTAACTTATCCTCAAATTACTAGTGATTTAGAAAATAGTATTAGTTTATTTTATAAGTTTATTGGGAAAAAAATGACCAAAAAATTTCAAAAACAAGTTTCAGATTATGCAGGAAAAAAATATACAAAAAAGCATCAAAACAAGACTATAGAAGATTATGGATTTACCAAAAAACAAATTTTAAGTGATTTTGATTTTGTATATCAAAAATACTTTGTATAATTTTTCTAATGAAATTATCCAGTTTTATTTTCGCAATTATATTGTTATTAACAACTCAGCTTAATGCTCATTGTCAAATACCTTGTGGAGTTTATGACGATGCGATGAGAGTAAAGATGATTGAAGAGCATACCCTTACAATTTTAAAATCTATGAATTATATATCATCTAATCAGTCTGATCTTGAAAAGCAAAATCAAGTCACAAGATGGATTATAAACAAGGAAGAACATGCGCAAGAAATTCAAAATATTGTTAGTGAGTATTTTTTAACTCAAAGAATAAAGTTAAAAATTGATTCAAAAGAAAATAAAGATTTGTATCATGCACAGTTAGCTTCATTACATAATATTTTGCTAGACGCAATGAAGTGTAAACAAACTCTTGATACTAACAATACTACATCTTTATTAGAAAATTTGAACAAATTTGTTAATTTGTATTTTGATGAGCATGGTAAAAAACATTTAGAGGATTTGAATTGAAAAAAAATTTATTTCTAATAGTATTATTCATTGCAATAATATTTTTTGGAAGGGTATTACCACATCCTTACAATTTTACTCCATTAATAGCAGTAACGTTATTATCTAGTTATGCTCTATCAAATAAACTATTGGTCATTACAATACCTATTTTGGGATTTTGGTTGAGTGATTTGTTTATGAATAATTTCATTTATGCTGGGTATTATAAAGATTTTACAATATTTAATTCAGGGATGATTTGGACCTACGGAGCGATTGTATTGATTGCACTTTTAGGTAATTCATTTTTAGATAAAATATCATCTAGTAAAGTAGCTTTAGCCAGCTTATCAGGATCTACGCTTTTTTATCTTATTTCGAATTTTGGTGTTTGGGCATTTAGCCCAATGTATGCAAAAACTTTAGTTGGACTAATTCAATGTTATTCACTAGCCTTGCCTTTTTACGGAACTTCATTGATAGGTGATTTGATTTATTGTGGAATATTATTTGGGTCCTATCAACTATTTTTTTCTAATAATCCAAGTTTTTTAACTTCTCAAAGCAAAACTTAAAAGATTTTATTTCATTGGTATTACTTAAATAACTAATTATATTGCTCCATAAATTTTTATTAACTAACAAAGAGAAACAAATGAGTGACAAAGAAAAAGGTACTGTAAAGTTCTTTAATGACAAAAAAGGTTACGGATTCATTACAAAAGAAGATGGAACGGACGTTTTTGTACATTTCTCTAGCATCGTGTCTGAAAACGACTTTAAGACACTTAAGCAAGACCAAGCGGTTGAGTTTGAGGTTGAATCTGATGATAGAGGGGACAAAGCAGTCAATGTATCAGCTGTATAGTTAGTTAGTAATTCCATATCATATTTATTATTTTAGCTTTAGAGAAATGCCTCAGTAGCTCAATGGTAGAGCAGTGGCCTCTTAAGCCATTGGTTGTAGGTTCGAGTCCTTCCTGGGGTACAAAAATCATATGAACATTCAGAATAAAAATATTGTTATTACTGGTGCGGCTAATGGGATTGGTCATGCTTTAGCAAAGCGTATGTCAGAAGAGTCCCCAAATTCAATTTCATTGATTGATATCAATTCATCTATGAAAGAAGTAGCTGGATCTTTGAATGCTGAAAGTTATATTGTTGATGTTTCAAATGAACACGATTTTCAAACTGTTTTAAAAGACATAATTAATAAAAATGGCTCCATTGATTTGTTTTGTTCAAACGCTGGAATACAGCAATTTGGAACATTAGAAACTTCAACTCTTGATTGGCAAAAAAATTGGGATGTAAATGTTATGTCCCATATTTATGCTGCTAAGGTATTAATCCCACAAATGAAAAAACAAGGTTCAGGGTATTTACTTTTAACTGTATCTGCTGCTGGTTTATTAAATATGCCTGGTGCAATAGCATATGCAACTACTAAGCATGCGGCGATGGGTTTAGCTGAAAATCTCGCTATTATGTTTGGTAATGATGGTATAAAAGTTTCTGCTTTATGCCCTCAATTGGTTGATACTGACATGCTTAAATCTTCAGGTGAGATTCCGGAAGATCATCCATTACTAAAAGATGGAGTACTATCTGCAGATTTTGTTGCCAATGAAACAATAAAGGGAATTAATGCAGAAAAGTTTTTAATCCTTCCTCATAAACAAGTTGAAAAATATATTCAGGGTAAGGCGTTTGATTATGATTCTTGGATTGAAGCAGTTAGAGAGTTGGCTCCATGAAATTTTTAAGAAATAAAATTATAAAATGGTTAATTTTTTTAAGATTTTTTTTACCAGAATTATCCAAAAAAAACCAAATACTTTTTTGTCTTCAATTCATCTTTTTCATTTCAAGTATCGTTTTATTCTTTCTTCATTTAGATAAAATGAATATTGCAATTTATCATCTAATTGCTTCATTTGTGTTCGCCTTAAGCATGGGTAATATGATGTCAAATAGTTTCAAAATATAACATGAAAAAATTTTATGCGATATCTGGAATGACGTGCGATAGTTGTAAAGCAACTATTTATCAAAATTTAATGGAATTACATGAAGTTGAATCTGTCGATATAGATCGTGAGAAAGGTGAAGCAATTATTTTAATGACAAGCAAAATTGAAATATCAACACTGCAAAATACTTTACCTTCAAAGTTTCGTATTTCAGAAAAAGCATTTGATAATAATACTTTTGAAGATGATTCAATTTTAGAAAGCGGTAAAAATGAAAAATCAAAATTTCAGCAGCTC
>FUFK010039940.1_pt1 | contig 83537 bp, 79 predicted proteins | sample 1021851 | NCBI WGS metagenome assembly FUFK01 (sample SAMEA51879418, study PRJEB19060) | metagenome
AGGTGCCCAAGTCATTACCCATTTTTCACCGACATTTGGCTTTGCAATAGAGTCTCTGATAAATTTGACTATCGCCTCAATTGCATTCATCCAGCCAGAGGGAACTGAGCTACCACTTGATAAATACCTTCTAGTTGGGATGATAATAGTAACCGATACAATTATAGCAACAAGCCACAGCATTAGAACATGTTTTGTGATAGAGAAATCGATCCCCATTATTGGATCTATCTTCAAAATTGGTGGATAGTCAGTTTTATAAGTGTTTGAAACATGACTGATGATATTTGGACCGACTTTTTCCATCACTGTAGTGGTCGCTTTGCCTGAAGCTGCTAAGATCATGATCTTTAAAAGTTAATAATGCTATGTTTGATTATTTTATTAAAAATAAGTTTTATTTGAAATTGTGTTACTATTTAGAGCCGACTAAAGTACTAAAAAAAAGAATTATTTTGAAAGGGAATGTTAAAAAGAAGATTTTTAAAAAAAATAAAACGTATTGATGAAATCGTAATAGACAGAGCCTCTTCAACTTACTTTTTTTGTTTAATCGTTTTAAACAAATGATAGAAACCAATAGATAGACCTAAAATTATTCCGGTGAGTAGACCAACCGGTGAGGTATGATTTTCTTTATCAAAGTACCATCCCAAAAATAAAAAAATTAAGATTGAGCCAGTAAGCGTGTATGATGCCGATGCGGCTGGTCCAGCCGCACTTAGGATGTTTTGTAGAGATCGAAAATATTTCAAATCATATTTGTTGTCATCATTCTTCTCATTCAAAGTCTTATATTTTTTTGATGGGAAATTCCTATTTTTCTTCATGAAGAATATCAGCTTTACCTTTGAATTGAGCACCCTCCTCTATCAATATAGTACGATATGTAATATCTCCTTTTAGAATACAATTTTTACCAAGTATTACTTTACCCTCAGCATAAACGTCACCGCTAACAGAACCTCCTAAACGAATATCTGTACCCTTTACGCTACCCACAATGATCGCTCCCTCGGCAATACGAACCGGCCCCTTTGTTTCTACATTTCCATTAATTTTACCATAAACTATAATCCCCTCCTTCAGCGTGATAGGACCATCAATTACAGCATCCGCACCAACCATGGTATGTACATTGTGAAAATTAATTTTGCTCACTATACGATTCCAGATCGATTGTTTTATATTCTGGAAAAAAAGCCAGGGGATCCAATGGGGTAAACTCTTTCCAAACTTCAAAGTGCAAGTGAGGACCAGTTGATACACCTGTATCTCCAACAAGTCCGATTACATCTCCCACATTAACCATATCTAATTGCTCTAAAAAGTTTATTTTATTGTGCCCATAATGAGTGAAATAACCATCCCCATGATAGAGTATTATCATGTTCCCATTTTCATATGTCCAACCAGAAAAAACCACAACTCCCGTTGCAGCAGCAAGAATGGGCTCGCCCTCTTTAGCTGCAATATCAATACCATTATGGTTACTATTTAAAAAAAAACCTGATTCTGTTGATGTGCGAGTTAAATAGCCTTTGACAGGAAGCTGGGATGGAATATTTTCGATATTAGATGCCCTGTTGGCGATTGACTCAAATATTCCAGCTAGCGAATCTTTTTGTATCGGTCTATCATCAATTTCTAATGTTGCACCAAGTGCCTGTCTAACTAATTCATCCATTTTTTTTATCCTTTCAAGATCTCCAGTAAGACCCAAAATCTTCGATCGCTCTGATAAAATTTTATTATGACTGTTTTTTAAATCGTAGTAATCAGAAATTTTGGGGATATAAAATGACATGACGCCCAAGCTTGAGATTAATAACAACAAAAAAGTGAATATTATTCCTAAAAAAACTTTTTTGGAAAGATGATACGATGATGCGCCTGATTCTGCATCTGGAATAAAAACAAAAGTATATTTATCTGCCTTCAAAGGAGACTCTTTTTATTGTATTTATTAGATCTATGATTCTCTCTAGATCATCGTCTGAAAAATACGATATTTCAATTACGCCCCCTATTTTGGACGATTTAAGCTTTACCTTAGTACCAAGTGTTTCGATAAGTTCATTTTCAATTATTCTGAAATCAGCAGATTTATTTAAGGCTAATACTTTTTTTCGGAACGGGTGTTTTTTTGATTTTTTGAGTGATTTCTCCGCTGATCTAACACTAAGATTATTTCGAGTGATTCTTTTCCACAAAGCATTCATTTGTTTTATTGTTTTGCATTGCAGAATAGCTCGCGCATGCCCCGGGGAAATTTCATTCTTTCTCAAACTCCTTCTAATATCCGGAGGGAGTTTAAGCAACCTTAATGAGTTCGAGATAGTTGTTCTTTTTTTGCCTACAGCTTCTGCTATTTTTTGGTGAGACATTCCAAACTCTGTATTCAGAACTGCAAAGGCATTAGCCTCCTCCAATGGGTTTAAATCTTGTCTCTGTATATTTTCAATCAGAGAAAGTTCCAATATTTCAGAGTCACTTTTTACATTCAATACGTATGCAGGTATTGTTCTTTTTTTTGCTTTTTTTGATGCCCGCCATCGTCTCTCTCCAGCAATAATCTCGTAGTATAAATCTTTTTTCCTAACTGTAATTGGAGTGACTATCCCTTTTGCCTTAATGGAATGCACCAATTCTTCTATAGCATCCTGATTAAAGTCACGCCTAGGCTGGTTTGGATTAGGTTTTATATCTTTTATAGGAATAGCACTTACTCCTAGTACAGAATCTTTGGTTTTCTTTTTACTATCTTCCTTGATCTCATCTTGTGGCCTGATTAATGCCTCAAGACCCTTGCCTAATCTTTTAACTGACACGCTGTAAAATTTCCTCAGTTAAGCTCATATAATTTTGAGCACCGGTGGAGTTTGCATCATAAAGTAAGGCGGGTTTACCAAAACTTGGAGCCTCACTTAGCCGAACGTTACGATGAATGAAAGTCTTAAACAATTTATCCTTGAAAAAACTATTCACCTCATTGACGACCTGTTTCGATAAGTTTAGTCTTCCATCATACATTGTCATTAAGATGCCAACAATCTCTAATTTTTTGTTTAAGTGTCGCTGAACAAGTCTAACTGTGTTCAGTAGTTGTCCCAAGCCCTCCAGAGCATAATATTCGCATTGAATAGGTATAACTATTGCATCAGAGGCTGTAAGAGCATTAATAGTTAGTAAACCTAAGGATGGAGGACAATCAATTATGATGATGTCATAATTTTTTTTTATGGTGCCTAATGCTTTTTGAAGCTGATATTCTCTGGCCATTACCCCAACCAATTCGATTTCAGCACCCACCAGGTCGTTGGTAGAAATTATGATATCTAAATGATCAAATGATGTTGATGTAACGACATCGTTAATGCTCTCACTTCTCAGCATGACGTCATACACATTTCCCCTTTTTTCCTTGATTAAATCGGATAATCCAGTAGATGCATTCGATTGTGGATCTAAATCAATTAACAAAGTTTTGACCTCAGAAACTGCTAGACTCAAGGCTACATTTACTGCAGATGTAGTCTTTCCTACTCCACCTTTTTGGTTCGTAAATGATAATGTTTTTGACATAGTTATTTAGATTTTAGCATATAATTTGTTATAAAACTTATCATACCATTTTCTTATGCAAGTGTTAAAACATTGAGAAAATTATGTAGATAAAAATTTGCTAACTTTATTGGTTAAAATTAATCAAATAATTACACTTTTTAAATGAAAGCAATTATGAAACTTCATGGTAAACATGGGATATGGATGGATGATGTTCCAGAGCCTGAATGTGGAACTAATGATGTAAAGATAAAGGTTACACATAGTTCTATCTGCGGAACAGATTTGCATATTTACAAGTGGAACAAGTGGGCTGAAAATAACATAGCGACACCCTTAATCATAGGACATGAATTTTGCGGAATAGTTCATGAAGTCGGCTCAAGCGTTACCCATTATTCTCCTGGTCAACGTGTGTCTGGTGAAGGGCACATAACATGCGGATATTGCAGAAACTGTAGAGCAGGCCAAAAGCACTTGTGCCATAGGACAATTGGTATTGGTATACAGAGAGATGGTGCCTTTGCTGACTATATAGTTATTCCGGAGTCTAATGTGTGGCCTATACATGAGGAAATTCCCTCAGATATAGCATCATTTTTTGACCCATTTGGAAACGCAGTGCACGCTTCATTATATTATAGGATGATTGGCGAAGACGTTTTAATTACAGGAGCAGGGCCGATTGGATTAATGGCAATATCGGTATGTAACTTTGTTGGTGCACGTAATGTGGTGATAACGGACCACAATGAATACCGACTAAATCTCGCAGAGGAGATGGGAGCAACAAAAACAATAAATGTTCTTAATAATAGTGTAGCTGAATTTTTTCCGGAACTGAACATGACAAGTGGATTTGATGTTGGATTGGAAATGTCCGGGGCGCCGGAAGCTCTGAGTGATATGGTAAACAATATGTATCATGGTGGGAAAATTGCATTACTTGGACTAATTCCAAACACAACTCAAATCAACTGGGAAAACATTATTTTTAGAGGACTCACAGTCAAAGGTATTTACGGCAGAGAGATGTACGAAACATGGTACAAAATGACACAAATGCTACGAAGCGGTTTAAATGTTTCAAAAATTGTTACGCACAAAATACCAGTAGATGAATACGAGAAGGCTTTCAATATAATGGAATCTGGTGAGTGCGGTAAGGTTATTTTGGTTTGGTAAGTGAGTAAAAATTTAAAAACAATTAACGCATTGCTCGACAGAATTGAGGAAGATGGCCTTCAAAAAACAGAGCGCATAATTGAAACACCTCAAGGCGTAAAAATAAAAACCAATGACAGTAATAATGTTCTTAATTTTTGTGCAAATAACTACCTTGGCCTGGCAAATCACCCTGAATTGATTGATGCAGCAAAGCAAGGGCTGGACAATTATGGTTATGGATTGGCCTCCGTACGATTTATTTGCGGTACTCAAGTATTACACAAAGAATTAGAAAATAAAATTTCAAGATTTCTTAGAACAGAAGACACCATACTTTATACGTCATGCTTTGATGCAAACGCTGGCTTATTTGAAACTATTTTAAATGATAAAGATGTAATTATATCAGACTCTTTAAACCATGCATCAATTATTGATGGTATACGATTATGCAAGGCTGTTACACTGAGATACAAAAATAATGACATGGATAGCCTAGAGCAAAAATTAAAGGAAGCAAAATCCTATCGAATGAGACTTATTGCGACCGATGGTGTTTTCTCAATGGATGGTAATATTGCAAAGCTTGATAAAATAACATCTCTCGCTAAAAAATATGATGCCTTATTAATGGTGGATGATAGTCACGCTACAGGTTTTATTGGTGAAACCGGCCGAGGAACTGGCGAGTATCACAAGGTAATGAACCATGTTGACATAATCACATCAACACTTGGCAAAGCCTTGGGCGGAGCTTCTGGTGGTTTTACCTCTGGAAAAAAAGAAATAATTGAAATTTTAAGACAGCGTTCAAGGCCTTATCTTTTCTCAAATACTATCCCACCTGTTATTATTTCAGCATCTTTAAAAGCGTTTGATTTACTTTCTCAAGATACGTTACTTAGAGATAAACTTGAATCCAATACTATTTACTTTAGGACTAAGATATCAAACCTTGGTTTTAAAGTTTTGGGCAATAATCACCCCATTGTCCCCATTATGCTTTCTGATGCAGTTTTAGCAAAAGAAATGGCAGAAAAATTGCTATATGAGGGGGTTTACGTAATTAGCTTTAGCTATCCTGTTGTGCCTAAAGATATGGCACGAATTCGCATACAAATTTCTGCGAGCATGACTACAGCACACCTCAACAAGGCACTTGATGCTTTCAAAAGAGTTGGTAAGGACTTGGGTGTTATATAAAAATAAATTTATGTAACCTTGCTAACTTTTAAGACCATAGAGTATATTCACCAACTTTTTTTATTGAAAAATTTTATTTATGCAAAGTAATCTTACACCAAAATACATCATCATTGCCATCATGTTATCATGGACAGTTTATGCCTTATACCCCACATGGCAGTTTCAAAATATGTCAGAAGATAAGAAGGAAGAGTTGCGATCCTCTGGTGATTTAGAACAGATTGAATCAAAAATTATAAGACAAGGCTTAGACCTCAGAGGGGGAATGTATATAGTTCTTGAGGCAGATATTCCAACACTTGTTGGTAACCTCGCAGATCTCAAGGACGAAAGACTTAGCTCGGTAATAAAAAAAGCTGAAGAAGCGTCTGTAGAGTTAAATACTGATTTCTTAACCCAATTTAGACAAAGTGCTGAGCTTGACGGTATTAAACTTTCGAGATATTATTTTGAGCTAGGATCAACATTAGATCAAATCCTTGTGTCGCTTGAGGAAGAGTCTGAAGATGCTATAAATCGCGTATTAGAAATCCTTCAAAATAGGGTAGATCAATTTGGCGTATCTGAGCCAACTATACAAAAACAGGGAAAACATCGAATAGTTGTTGAACTTGCAGGTATTCAGGATTCAAAGAGGGCACGTGACCTTCTACAAAGTACTGCATTACTTGAGTTCTATCTAGTTAAAAATCCATCAATAACAAATGAGATCATAACATTGCTCGATAATGGTTTAAAAAATGACTCAACATTCGCTGCAAATACGGACGATATAGGAAATACCGAAACTGAGGAAACAGTTAACAACGAAGCAACAACTGTTTCTGAGTTGTTTAGCAGTGAAAGTGATACATTAGAGACTGTAGACCAACTTTTCTCAGATGCACCATTTTCGAGCCTCCTAACCGCACTGCCTGGCGATCTTGCTGTTGAAAAAAAGAATCTTTATGCTCTGAAAAATTTACTAAATAGTGAAAAAGTACAATCAATTCTCGATAAATCTGGTGGACAATTTTTATTGAGTAACTCAGCTGATGATCTTACCACCGGTACAACGGAAGAATTCTATCGCTTATACTTCATTGAGAAAAGCCCTGAACTAACCGGAGGCATCGTTGAAGAGGCAAAGGCAGATTTAGGTAGCCTTGGTGGGGGTTCAGCTGGTCAGCCTGTTGTGTCATTGACTATGAACAGCGAGGGCTCCAGAACCTGGTCTCGCGTAACTGGGTCAAATATAGGTGAGCGCATTGCTATCGTTCTAGACAGAAAAGTGCACATGGCACCCTCTATTAGAGAAAAAATACCTGGAGGAAGAACCCAAATAGAAGGCTTTTCTGATATTAATGAGGCAAAAGACCTAGCAATAATTCTGAGAGCTGGTGCATTACCAGCGCCTGTCAATATAATTGAGGAAAGAATTGTTGGACCAAGTCTTGGAGCGGATTCTATCTCCCAAGGAACAAGAGCCGTTATAGTTGGTCTCTTGTGCGTCATTGTATTTATGGTCATTTATTACAAAATTGCTGGTACGGTAGCAGATTTTGCACTGATTTGGAATATTTTACTTGTTTTGGCAATATTAGCATCACTTCAGGCGACACTGACTCTGCCTGGTATTGCTGGTCTTATCTTGACTGTAGGTATGTCCATCGATGCAAACGTAATAATTTTTGAGCGAATTAGAGAGGAGCTGAGAAAAGGTAAGACTCCAAAAGCTGCAATAGATTCAGGCTACGACCGTGCGATAACTACAATTATAGATGCAAATGTTACGACATTAATAGCTTCGTTAGTTCTTTACCAATTTGGAACTGGTCCCATCAAAGGATTTGCAACAGTTTTATTTTGGGGTATCCTTATAAGTATGTTTACCGCAGTTTTCATTACCCGTACTATTTTTAGCACCTACGTCTCGCGAAAAAGTTTATCTACTCTAAGCATTTGATTATGAGAATAGTAAAAGACACAAACATTGACTTTATGAATAAATCGTCTTTAGCCCTTGCTTTATCAGCGATATTATTAATAACAGGTCTGGTTTCGATGGTTGTTAAAGGCGGGCCAAAACTATCTATTGACTTTAAAGGCGGCACACTTGTAGCAGTTAACTTCACCGAACCAGTGGACATTAATAATATTCGTTCTGCGATGGGTAATATTTCTATCAATGGACAAATCTTTGACTTTAGCAAAGAAGAGATAAAGCATTTTGGAGATAACAGTAATGTAGCTATTCGGATCCCGAGTCTCGATAATGAGCCTAAACAATTCTCAAACCATATCATTGACCACCTCGCCAGTATCTACCCTGGTCTGGTGCCTAAATCAGAATCTGAATTTATATTGACTACTGAAAAAGTTGGTCCGAAAGTCGGATCGGAACTTAGTAGTGATGCTTTTTTAGCTATTCTTAGTGCATTAGGGCTGATACTAATTTACATTTCAATTCGATTTGAATTTAAGTTTGCAGTAGGCGCTATTGCTGCTCTAACACACGATGTATTAATTACTCTAGGAATTTTTTCATTACTTGATTATGAAATATCATTGGCAGTCATTGCAGCCTTTTTAACGATAGTAGGCTACTCGCTTAACGATACTATTGTGATTTTCGATAGAGTAAGAGAAAACATGAGGTCACTAAAAGGTTCAGACTTTACATCAGTAATAAATAAGAGTGTCAATGAATCCTTAAGCAGAACAATAGTCACCTCCGTCACAACATTTGCCGTAGTATTGATTTTATTTTTATTTGGCGGTGAGGTCATTCATAACTTCTCTTTTGCCATGATCATAGGTGTATTTGTTGGCACATACTCAAGTATTTTTATTGCAAGTCCTACAGTCATAAAAATTGCTGAAAAAGATTAATACTATCACTACCAACAAGCGATATACTTGGAACACGAAAAATTTTAAATTTTTTTCAAGACAAACTTTTCAATATACTTCAAATAGAGCAGTGACTTTCTGTTAGTATTTGGTTGAATATTTTACAACGCAAACTCCGGTTGGAGATATTAAGGTATCTGCATGCGATAATTTCATTAGAAAAATTCAGTTCATAGCTCCACATCAGTCAACTTTTCTACAAATACCAAGCGGTATTTTATATGAAGCAAATAAGCAATTAAGAGAATATTTTAATGGTACAAGATCAGTTTTTCATTTACCACTGAAACTAGAATTAGCGCCATTTTATAAAAAAACACTTGTGGAGGTGAGGAAGATAAAATATGGCCAAAAAGTATCGTATGGTAAGATTGCGAAAATAATTGGTAGCGAAAATGCAGTAAGAGCAGTTGGAACCGCTAATTCAAAAAACCCTCTACCCATCATTATTCCATGCCATAGGGTTGTTCGTTCCGATGGGCAACTTGGTGAATATAGTGGCGGGATTAAAAAAAAGTCTATACTACTTAATTTAGAAAGTACCTTTTTAAACACTGTCTTTTAATAGAACGCAAGGTCAACTAACTTTAACACATAATGAATACATTAACACAAAACATTAGAGCAAAGCTATTTGCAGGCATCGCAACCCTGCTTCCTTTATATCTTACTTATGTTGTAATTAAAATTCTTTTTGAAAGTCTAGAAAGGATGTCAGGACCTATACTGGAAAGATTTGGGTTAGGCATTCCAGGGTTAGGTATAATACTTACGATTGTCTTGATATACTTGTTGGGTATAATTGTGACAAACTTTTTAGGTAAAAAAATTTTTGATCTTGGTGAAGGTATTGTAAAAAGGGTGCCCATTGTGAGCATGATTTACACCACCTTAAAACAGATTACTGACACATTTACAAAAGGAACCACAGATGCTTTCGATGGAGTAGTGTATATCCAGTACCCGAGAAATGGTTTGTGGACTATGGCTTTTATCAGCGGAAAATCAAAGAACATCGATGACGTTCCTTACTATCACCTTTTTGTACCCACTACTCCGAACCCAACATCTGGTTTTTTTCTGATGATTCCACAGGCTGACACCATATCTACGGGCATGACAGTGGAGGAAGGATTGAAAACTATCATATCAGGCGGATTACTGGCCCCAGAAAAGAATCCGCTCCCATAATTTTTAAAACTTTTGTCCAATACCGAAATGAATTACTCCAGGATTCCACAACCCTGACCTATAACCCCAGGCAAGATCAAGTCTAACAACACTAACAATNGGAAATGGGATTCTAACACCTGCCCCGTATCCTTGCATTGGCATTATCTTATTGATATCATTCATTTGGTTTGCAATAAAACCAAATTCCGAAAAAATAACGAACGATAATCCAAACTCAGTACCAACTTGAGTTGCCCGCTTCGGTATCAATTCATGCCTTAATTCCATCGAAAATAAAAATGAATCATGGCCAAACCTAAATGACTGTTTTCCTGAGAGATAAAGATTTGAATCTGGTGGCGACCATCCTCTAATGGTTGATGAATTCCCAAAATAATCAAGCCATAAATCACTTTTACTGCCATACTTTATATTAGAAGAGGTATTAAATGCTATTACCTTTTTTTTACCTTTTTTAGAAATCTTTTTATAAAAAGACAAAGATTGAGTAAAAAGTGTGATGTTAAAATCTTTAGGATTAAATCCATTTTGGTGGTAAAAACCATGTACTAATAGCAGGCCTTTTCCTGGGTTCCAATAAATATCTCTTGAATCATATCTTATGTCACCAGTAATCCCAAAAAAAGTAAAAGATTTCTGATCCTTTTCATTAAAAAATTGTTTCCTCTCTAGCTCTAAGCCAAATTGAGTTTTGACTGAAAGACCATACCATTTACCGAGCTTCAATGAAAAATTGTTTACCTCTAGATTCCTATTCAGAAATCTATGCTCAAAAATTATTCGACTAATATTAAAAGCAAATGATATATGATCACCAAGAATCCAAGGATCATTAAAGCTGACACCATATGTGTCCCGCCCTCCAACTGTACCATTCAGAGCAAGAGATTGGTTTCTACCCCTGAAATTATTGATCATCCATAGACCTGCAACAGACCACCCTGTATCTTCATCATAGGTGGGGAAGGCAAGAGGTGGCGTTTTGTGTATCGATTCAATTACAACGTAAACTAGTTTGACTGTACCATCTTCAAGAGGTACAATTTCTGAGCTAATTTCACTAAATAAACCTAGGTTTTCTAGCCGGTTTTTGTCCTCATCCACAAGTAGGGTATCGAGTATAAAATTAACAGGGTGAGCAACTTCACGATGCAGAATGTAGGTCTCTGTCTTATCATTGCCTCTAAACCCAATAGTTGATACAATTGGTTGATATAAGTTTTTACTGGTGACTGATTGGGAGAATAGCAGAAATAAAAAAAGGCCCAGCTTGGACCTTTTTCTTATATAAATATCTGGGCGGAGAGTTATATGTCTATTCCTTGAACCATTAAACGCTTTTTGTATTCAATACCTTGCTTTGAATAGGTATCATCTATCGCTTTTTCTAATTTCTGAACGACCTCAAGACTCTTGAGCTCTACTTTGATATTCCGCTCATCTAATTCTCTAACCTTGTAAGTTGATTTGAGATCTTCATATATGTGCCATACTCCGTCAAATTCTTTTGGCGTACCATACTCCATCAAAACTTTATGCTTGATGATATCAGATGAGGTTAACTGGGGAAAACCCGTATCTTTTAGTTTGACTTTTTTGGTTATGCCTTCAAGAATAAAGTGGGAGTCATTGTTGTTGGTTGTACTATAGATAAAATCTACATTAACAAATTCGAGCATGATGAGTTCATGAGTTAATCTAGAAGTATACTGAAATTCGACAGATGCTCTTTTGATAGGCAGCACAAAACCCTCTCGAGTAGTTCTGTTATCATCATGATACACTACCTCAACTGTGGTATCAGGTATAATTGATAAAACTGCAGGAAGATTCGATTCCCAAGGAGCTAATAACTCATCGCGGAAAACCCAGCCGTTGGGCACACGCTTGACAGGTATGACTGATTCTATGTTTTTTCTTGTAGCGACCTCTGTACTAGAAAAATCTTCGTATGTATCTCCCTCTGAACTAAGGTTGCTACTGGCACTGCCTCTATCTTTTTCCGCACTCTTTTTTGAACCAAAAAGTTGTAAGCCTTCGGCACTTAATGGGGCTAGTAACATAGCTATTATTATTTTTAATGTTATGTTTTTCATCGCAATATATTTTCAAATATAATATTATCTCGGATTATATAGAAAAAGCTTTCAAATATAATAAAAAAATATGATCAAATGAAAAGCAAAAGGCTCCTTATGAAAGAGAGCCTTTTGCTTAAACAAGTTGTCTAGTACTTACTTACGGCCTCGCGCCATTGGAGAACGAGCTACATTACCATTCTTATCGACATAGTAAAGATAACCAGATTCTCTTGTGACGCCTGCATCTGCAACTTTTTCTGCATTACCGCCACCTTTTCCAGCTCGCGCCATTTGAGAACGCCATACATTTCCGTCTTTACCTAAATAATATAGATATCCTTTCTCTTTTGATACGCCAGTATTGGCAACTACTTCAGCCATTTAAGACCTCCATTTCATATTTATTTGGTTCTTTGGTAGTGGATAGAGGATATTCTCTATCTCTCTCTTACAAAGTGTACAACTTATCACAGATAACAGTCAAGAAATTTATCGACGAGAGATGGGGGGAAATATTTACTATTTTTTTTAATAATGGATGGCAGCTTGTAACTAATTTATTGAAGGTAAAATTTCAATTTTTTAAGTAACTAGTAAGATTTCAATTTTAATGATCAGAATTTTGTTGTACCCAGATCTGGATGCCGTAACAACTGAAAATAGCTTTTCACAAAACAGCTACATAGAATTTTTATCTGAGATGATAAACACATTTCACAAAAAACGGCAAGATCTATTCTGGTACATCCTCGCACCAAAAAGTCGCAAGAAAGCGGCAGGGTTACAACACGAAAATAACAGGAAAAAACTAAGTGCATTGAATACAAAATTTATTCACATAGAGGTCCCTGACGGTCCATTAGGCAAGGTGCATTTTGATCTAAATGAACTTACCAGGAAGTTGAGATGTACAGAATACCCGATTGACCTTATATTTTGCCACAAGCCTGAAATTGCAAGACAACTGAAACTTTTTTTTAGGTATAGAACCAATTTGACCCCCCCAATTATTGGCTATTTGCACCTATTTGAACTTCCAGATATTGACTGGAAGGGTGTCTTTGAGTACACTATCTTTGGGCTAACCGAAATGGATGTATGTTTTTTAAATACAAGATTACAAAAACAGCAAGTTCACGAAGAAGCTCGCAATATATTTAGCTCGTCGGTTTGTGGCGAATTACATGAAAAATTAAAAACTCTACCACCTATTGTAGTCCCAAGAAATGTAAAACCGAATAAATCAGGAACGTATTTGAGAACGATTGTCTGGAATCACCAGGTAGATAAAGAGTCTGATTTTATGGAATTTCAAAAAACTATTTTAAACCTTAGAAAAATGAGAGACGATTTTAAAGTTTGGATTCCAAGGATGAAAACATCACACAAGTTATCACGAGAATATCGTTGGGTGATAGCTGGTGGGTATACCAGTAAAAAAGATTATCTAAGCAAACTGAGATCCTGCTGTGTTGGTGTGTCTCCTAAGAGTTTACATTCAGAGGTGCAAGGGTCTGTAATCGAGGGCAATGAGTGTGGTATACCTTATCTAATTTTTAATGATCCGGTTTACAAAGAAATAAATAAAAATTCTGATTTTTATAAAACACGCAAGGAACTAATTACATTACTAAACAAATACCTAAATGACTCTAACTATAGAAATCTCATGGCAGGACAATCAATTAGTAATCTGATAATGAAACATAACATCAAAAAGAAAGTAGATAAAATAAATAATACTATTAATCAGATTCAAAAAAAACGCCTAGCAGTTAGATCAAGAAAAACAAACCACATAATTAGCTTAATAAAAAAACATAAAAGTCTATCCCATAGGGAACTTCTTGGACCAAAAATTCTTAATTGGAAGATAGAGAACAAGTTTGATGGCTACCGTAAAGCTATTCTGAATACAAAAAAAATCGACGAGGTGAGGTTCCAAAAAATAAAGGGGCGCACCTCTAAGAGAAGATATGAATGGAAATCCATTTATAGATATAACGACGATTAAAAAAAGTTTCGTAAGAAAACGAGAAAAATGATTTAATTATTACAAGATGTTCAAAGGTTGTAATATTTAATACTTACTTTAAAGACTTATAACTAATTTAATTATCACTTATCTGTTGGATAGAAGCTTTCTTGATTGGATACGAAAGGCAAATGATAATTACCTTCAACAATAAAAATAACATAACTAATTACAAGCAAAATAAGCTATGATGACAACTAACGAAAAAGAGAAACTAGGAGTCCTTATTCCAGGAATGGGTTCCGTGGCTAGCACCTTTATTTGTGGTGTACTCGCCTGCAACAAAAATTTAGCAAAGCCTGTTGGTAGTATGACGCAAATGGGATCGATAAGGCTAGGAAAACGCACTGAAGACAGAACACCTCTTATCAAAGATTTTGCAAAAACCGTTCCAATGAAAAACTTAGTATTCGGAGGGTGGGACATTAATGATGAAAATGTATACGAAATTGCAATAAGATCAGCTGTCTTGGAAAAAAACCTATTAGATGAGCTAAAAGCTGATCTAGAACAGATTAGAGTTTTCAAAGCTGTTTTTGATAAAAATTACGTCAGGCGGCTAAACGGGGATTGGATAAAAAAAGGTAAAAATAAACTTGATCTTGCTAACCAAGTTATGAAAGACATAGAAGAATTTAGGAATATCAATGGGACGAGCAGTAATGTCATGATCTGGTGCGGAAGTACGGAAATCTTCATGGAAAAATCCGACGTGCACTCCGACCTATCAAGCTTTGAAAAAGGCTTAGAGAGTAACGATCCGCACATTGCCCCAAGTATGGTATATGCTTATGCGGCTCTCAAATTGGGCATTCCGTTTGCGAATGGTGCCCCCAACCTTACAGTGGATATACCCGCATTACAGGAACTTGCTAGCCAGACAAAGACTCCATTAGCTGGTAAAGACTTTAAGACGGGCCAGACACTAATGAAAACCATTTTGGCGCCTGGCTTAAAAGCCCGACAACTCGGTATCAGTGGCTGGTTCTCGACCAATATTCTTGGCAACCGTGATGGAGAGGTACTTGATGACCCCGACGCATTCAAAACAAAGGAGGAAAGTAAACTTGGAGTGTTAGACACAATTCTTGAGCCCACGAAAAATCCTGAGTTGTATGATGATATATATCATAAAGTTCGTATAAACTACTATCCTCCTAGAGGGGATGATAAGGAGGGCTGGGATAATATAGATATTTTTGGATGGCTAGGTTATCCAATGCAAATAAAAGTCGATTTTTTATGCCGAGACAGCATCCTCGCAGCACCCATTGTTCTTGACCTTGTTCTTTTTCTTGATCTTGCTAAAAAAGCAAAAATGGATGGAATACAAGAGTGGCTATCATTTTATTTCAAAAGTCCAATGTGCCTTCCTGAGTTATATCCAGAACATGATCTTTTTGTTCAACTTGCAAAGTTGAAAAATACTTTGCGCCATATGATGGGAGAAGATCTCATCACTCACCTAGGTCTAGACTACTACGAGACACAATAAATTTGAAACTAGTTATCATTGCTGCTGGTCAAGGTTCCAGGCTACGTGCTAAAACTGATAAACCGAAAACCTTAACCAAAATACACGGCACACCGATAATTGATACTCTTTTAAATAATTGTAAAAAAAATGGAATCAACGAAATACTTATAGTCACGGGCTATAACAGTAATTCAATTAAAGAATATCTTCATAGCAGATGTCATGATTTGAATATACGATACATTCATAATGATGAGTGGAGACTGGAAAACGGTATTAGTGTTTTAAAGGCCAGGCCCTATATTGAACATAATGAAGAATTTTTAATATCCATGAGCGACCATCTCTACTTTTCAGACAGCCTTGAAATAGTAATGAATAGCCAGTTAAACAATAAATTAGTGAACGTAGGTTTAGATTTAAATACTGAATCAATATTTGATATTGAGGATGGGATGAAGGTACAAGTTGATACCGAGAATTTCATGATAAGTAAAATGTCTAAGAATCTTAGAAACTACAACGCAATCGATATTGGTCTTTTCAAATGTAAATATGATTTTTTCCACTACCTTAATAGGACTTATAAAAAAAACCAATGCTCACTTTCAAGTGGCTGTAATGCATTAATTGAAGATGGTCTGCTTGGAGGGGTAGATATTGGTAATCGATTTTGGTTAGACATCGATACACCTGAAGCTCTACATTATGCAATGGGCAGCAAAAAAGTTAAGTGTCTGATTTTAGATCAATAACAATTAAAAACCCATGAACATTTATTTTTTTGCAAATGCCGTTTATCAGTACAGCCATTCAAAGTCAATTTTTGAACTTACGGGCGGTACATTTATTGTGAATAAATTCAATAGGATGCTACGATTTAAGTACTATCTTCTCAACAGCGTTAAGAATGAAGCCATAAAAGGTTTTCTAAATACACCACCAGTAATAATACGAGATATTAGACAACCTCTTGACCTTAGAGGAGTAATCTTATCCGGGTCCTGTACGTTCGTTAACAATAACAAAAATAGTTCTTATTCGATATTTATTGGACATGGAGCTGGGGATAAAAAATACGGTGGCTCCGCTGAAATCTTAAAATCATACGATTTTCATTTTATTTCTGGTCCAAAACATCTTCACAAAATGAAGGATATGGACGTTGAAATTCCCAGCGAAAAACTTGTTGATATTGGATACCCCAAATTTGATGATTATGTAAACAATAAGATTGATCGCAATGCATACATGAATCATCTTGGCATAAGAGACCGTTCCAGAAAAAATATTTTGTATGCTCCTACTTGGAGGTGGGGAGATGGCACCTTGCAAAAATATGGAAAGCAGTTTTGTAAAGAGTTAGACGGAGAATTTAACCTCATAATAAGACCACATTTTCATGATCGCAGGCATATCCTGCCACTTAAATTCTGGGCAAAGTCAAATGGTTTCAACAATGTTTATTTCTCTAACCCCGCAAGAATATTAAAAAATAATAGCATGTATGATTTCGCAATATCCGATTTAATGATAAGTGATACATCATCAATCATTTATGAATATTTGATCACAAAAAATCCGATAATAATCGCTGATAATAATTATCAGGATTTACACAGAATGCCTTCTGATCTAAATATTCTTGATATAGCCAACAAATATTATGGCAAGAATATAAGCTCATTAGTTGATGCTGAATTAAGCGGTAATACTCGTTCTAACTATGAAACGCTGCTTAATAATTGTTTTTACTTTAACGACGGGAAAAGTTCAAAAAGAGCTTCTGATTTCGTTTCATCACTTAGTTAAATTTTTTGTACCAAAAAATTATAAAATCGCAGTGCCTAATTTGATTGTAAGCGCATTAAATTTATGATACTGTATTAATGAGCCCCGGTAGCTCAGCTGGATAGAGCAACAGCCTTCTAAGCTGTGGGTCACAGGTTCGAATCCTGTCCGGGGTACTTAAATTAATTTATTTCTTTGGTAGTATGTCCAACAGCTCCACTTCAAATATGAGGAGACTGTTTCCTGGAATTTTCGGTCGAGGCCTAGATCCATAGGCAATTTTTGGGTGGATAAAAAATTCGTATTTTGCCCCTTGCTTCATTAGCTGTAAACCTTCTGTCCAACCACGTATAACCTGATTTAATCCAAATTCGGATGGTTCACCTCTTTCTACAGAGCTATCAAAAACTGTCCCATCTAACAATTTTCCAACATAGTGCACCCTTACTTTATCCGTACTACTTGGACTAGTACCTGTACCCTCCTTCAAAATTCTATATTGCAATCCAGTTGGTGTCTCTTTGACCTCTGAATTGCTTTTTTTATTTTTCTCTAAAAACTCATCTGCAATTTTAAGGTTAGTATCTCCTTCCAACTTGGCCTTATCTCTTATATTCTTCTGCAATGAGGCCATTATCTCTCTTCGCTGTTTTTGATCAAACCTGACCATTTCTGTTTCCATTCCATCAATTAAACCCGCTAAAAAGATATCATAATCTATTTCAATTTGCTGCCGTTTAAGATTTTCACCAAGGTCGGCGCCCAAGGCATAACTTGTTGAATCCTCAAATGTTGATAAATTTGATATAGATTTTTTCTCACTAGTGCTATTGCAACTAGAAATTATGATAACTAAAAATATGATATTTATTTTCTGCATTTAAATCTTCCTTATCGGTTAGCTTATTTTCTATCTAAACAGCCTTAATTTTATCGAATTTAGATATTAATATTATTATATAATCTTTCAAAAATTACGATTAACAATGAACTCAGCAGTGGCATTTCATGAACCCAGAAACTAATTTTTCTATTAAATGTCTAAAAGGTGGTTTTGATAACAATTTAAGCTACGTAGTCTCTTGTAGCCACACCGGCAACCAAATTCTCATTGACGCTTCTATTGAATTAAACAAAATATATAGATATGTATATCAATCCCCAACAGCAATATTAATTACCCACAGTCACAAAGACCACCTATATTATTTAGAAGAATACATTGAAGCCTATCCAGAAATGGCTATAGTTGGACACCCAGATTCAGAAATACTAGCCAAGAAAAAAAACTTTCAAGGTATCGGTGATAATAAGAAATTCAAGTCTGGGTATCTTGAGTTTACATCTATCCACACTCCAGGGCATTATTACGACTCAATTTGCTATCTAATAAAGCCTGCATTATTTACAGGAGATACAATATTTGTTGGGCGAACAGGTAGGGTAATAAGTAGCAAGAGTAATGTTGAGGACCTGTATCACTCTGTGTATATGAAGATTTTAAAAATGCCAGAGAATGTTAGAATATACCCTGGACACGACTATGGCGAAGAGATGTCAATATTACTTGAAAAAAATATAGAAATAAGTCCTCTTTTACAGGCCGATGACTTAGAAGATTTTAAAAGAAGGATGCAAGATTATGAGGACAATAGATAACCTAATGCTTGATACAGGATCAAACATAATTAAGTTTTTTTTCATTATAATAATCTTATTACCCATGCTATCGTGCAATTCAGGTGCAAGCATTTCTGATTGCACAGATTGTGGGGGCGGTCTTGTTGACGGTTATTTATATAAAAGGGTGACCATAAATGATATTGCAAACCTGACCCAAATTAATGTAACTGCAAATATTGACCAGTGTATACGATTTATGATGGACGGTGAGGATTTTTCCAGCGCTACAATCGTGGAGGAATGCTGCTGTACTATCTACAATTAAATGGTTTGTAAATCTTTCTCAACCTCGAATGTTCCAAAGAATGTAATTATCGCAATGCATGGTTGGACCGGGGATGTAAACTCAATGGCACCAATTGCCAATACTCTAGATTTAAACGATACAACATGGCTCCTTCCGCAAGCCCCATATAAAACTAAAGTTAAAGGATTTTCTTGGTACATAGAAAAAAATAATTCTGAGTGGGATTGCACACTGTCTATTGATTTACTAAACAGTCTTATCTCAAAAATTGAGGGCGAGGGTTTTAAAAAAAATTCCATTTTTTTATTAGGTTTTTCGCAGGGAGCTTGTCTCGCTATAGATTATATGAAAAGACAATCTTTTGCTTTGGGAGGTATCATTCCTGTTGCAGGATTTATTAGGGATAAAAAAAACTTTACTACTGATATATCCCAAAAAAGTTTAAGAACTCCGGTGCTGCTTATTCACGGAAAAAAAGACATGGTTGTAGAACCAAAACAGAGCTATATCGCGGAAGAATTACTAAGTGGCTGTGGGTATGATGTTGATCTGCATCTATTTGCAGGAAAACATAAATTCCCGATGAATTTGAAGAATGTGGTAAAAAATTTTATTACAGGGGATTAAAAGTAATTAGTCAACTCTAACATTTATTGCCTTATCCCCCTTCATTCCAAAATCTACATCGAAGGAAACATTTTGTCCGGGTAAAAGTCCTTTTGCCTTTAAGTGTTCTCTGAGACCACTAACATGAACAAAATAATTTTCGTTATCTGTCCCAGTAATAAAACCAAACCCCTTTCCTTTATCATACTCTTTCACTTTACCTTTTTTCATTTTTGCTCTTCTTTATCTGAGGGATTGAAGTCCATTGAAACGGAGTTAATGCAGTACCTCAAACCGGTAGGCTGGGGCCCATCGTTAAAAACATGACCAAGGTGGCCATCGCATTTACTGCAAGTAATTTCAATACGTCGCATACCAAAACTGTTGTCCTCATGTTCCTGTACTGATTCCGGAATTGCATTGTAAAATGCAGGCCAGCCACAACCAGACCTATACTTTGTTTCGGATTCAAATATCTTATTACCGCATCCAGCACAAACATAAGTGCCTTCTTCAAAGTGTCCGTCATACTCACCTGTAAATGCTCTTTCAGTTCCTTTTTCGCGCAGTATATGATACTCAGCTGCTGAAAGAATGCGCTTCCATTCTGAATCAGATCTTTTCATTTTTGTGGGCTCCTCATTTACTAAATATAACACTTTGTCCTGTGCAATTAAAACCGTGATAATGAATGTTGAGATTAGCCAAAATTTGATCAACAAATATTTACTATGATTTTTAATACTATATTTTGTCTTTTCCATACCGTGTTTTAGATTATTATTTTGCTATTTGTAGTAGTTAAGGACACTTGATGCCGCAATTCCAATACTAATAAAGTAAAGTATTCCAGAGACCTCATCGGGTATTTCAAAATATGAATCAATTATAATAACACCACCTCCAGCAACACTCATCCAAAATAACATAAGTAAAAATTTTTTCATATCTCACATTAAATGTGTCAACCAAATCAAAACATAATGATAAAAACAAAAAACAAGACAAATAACAATTACTATCCTGATTGCAATTTTTTTCATTCTTTTTTCATACTTTAATGAAAATTTTAAGATGATTTTGGATGCAGTTAGCTAGGTATATCATGTTCGTACTAACAATGTAAAGCTGATTAATTCGAAAATCTCATTATAGTAAAAATTAACGATAAAACTATTTAACATGAAAAAAGGAAAACCACAGACATACATTATTATATACCTTTCTGTAGTGGAAAGGTATACAAATTAAAAGCTAAAGATATCCTCCTTGCATTACTTTGATTTTCTGTAACTGAATGCTGAATTTTGGAGTCAAAAAGGATCATTTTTCCAGTTTCGGAACGTAAATAAAATTCATTCCAAAAATTATTTAATCTTTTACGAAAATTTATATTTCCTGAGTTTTTCGGAACGTCTAGGTAATAAACTCCGGACAAAATAGCATCACTTTTATGATCATGCCATCCGGTTGTATCACCGGGATTTGCGATATTGAACCAAAACTCATCGGCTGAAAATCCTAATCCCTTGTGCGGTATAATCAGTGATTTTCCAGTAATCGCCCTACCCGCTCTGCATGCAAGCCGTAAAATATTTTGAACCTCAGGAATGAAATGGAAACTGATGTATTGGTTCTCCCATCTACCATTTATCATGTGCGAGAACTCCATATGGTCAGTGTTTTGGTTAATTTTTTCTACAATTGATGAAAGTAATGTAGATGGAACAAGTGGAAAATATTCTTTAATCAGCAACAAGTAATAATGCCTTTAACTGAATATTATGTTTCCCCAGATAAAACACCAACTTTTGAAAATCCATATGTTTGATGTAAAACTGAACATATGAAGGCTAGCACTATCATTTTTTGTGAAACAACTTGAAACACTAACCCGTCTACACTAGCTCTGGCCGATGGCCCAAACTGTAGCACCCCTACATAGGCCGCGATTGAAAAGAAAAATAGTACATAACCCGTGATATATTTCATTTCTAACACCTCTGACCTGTAAACAACAAGTGTGTATAGTGATGAAGAAAGCAATGAAAAATGAAAAATATTGTTCGCGAATAAAACATGGGGTTCGAAAACAAGATCGGTTGGTGTAAGCCCCGTTCCAATCATACAGATTGAGCTGATAGTTGCAAAGAGACTGCCAAGGCAGGCCATCATATAATTCGATCTGGTTCTTCCCAGCACGCTAGGCAAGGACAAATAATATAACATGAAAGTAATTCCGACCACCATTAGCGAAAAACTGAAAAGCATCATTGATAGATAATTGGGTTCACCATTACGCGCTGCATACGCACCCATATCCGAGAAAAAGTTTTGAGAAAACGTATAGCCTAATGTAGAAGCGTCATGAATAGTTCCACCAGGATATACAAGCATACCTACCATTTGAAGAAAAATAAATAGAAAACATGCAGTCCTTGGTAAATATATCAGTGTGATTCGTTTGTCTATTGACTTGAAAATGGAGGCGATATTCATTAGTGTAATTATTTATTGAATCAATGCTTCAAATTCTGGTATCTATAGCACATTTTTCCCATGTGATGATGGTCACACCTCATAAAATAAACTTAGAAAATGGTAGAATTCAACCGTTTTAATGATGAGATGTACCCTTGGGGTGCATTAGGTATGTAGAGAACTGGGCATAATTTACTTTATGCGCTTACCTCATTTGTTGATTATGCCCATGTTCAAAATACCAATACGCTATAATTACTTAGCTTTGCATATGCCAGTATGCAAGACCTATGAAAACAAATTGAAACGGTAGCCTTCCCCAAGCAATCAATGGTGTTGTATTTAAAGCTACTCCATTAGTTAATGCTAAATATATATTTGCGGGGTAAACAGCAATTAAAAGAATTATCAGCCCAAATCCTGCTAAATATCTTGTACGCTGAAACATTAACAGTCCTCCAAGGATGACCTCTAAAATACCGCTTATATACACAAGTGCTAGTTTGTAAGGTAATAAAGGAGGAACAATCTTTACAAACCAATAAGGATTATTAAAATGCTGTATTCCTACTGCGATATAGAAAAAACCCATACCATATACACTGAATAATTTTAGGTATTTGAGCACCAACTTAAGACAATATTTATTTTGAGCTGCCTTGGTCGTCGGTTTTAACAATATAAATATTTGGATTATTATTGTTATTGGACCTACTGTATCCTCCAATCGCGCAGCCACCGTCTGCAGTTTGTATACCCCAGAACGCTTTGTCGTCCCTTACTCCACCAAAAGTTTTGTGCCACTCTTCATTACCCAGAGCATCTGTTTTTACGACCCAGAGGTCATAACTTCCTGAAATGCTATAAGAATCGGAATATCCAAAAATCAAGTAGCCACTTCCGTCCGAAGTTTCAACTACATTTCGGCCATTATCGGTTCCTTGACCACCAAAGGTCTTGTACCACTGCATCTCACCTTGGACACTAATTTTCAATAGATAAGCATCATCGTATCCACTTCCGTAAGAGTCTGTATGGCCCACCAAAATATACCCTCCATCGTTTGTTTTTTTAATTGAGCGGATAGACTCTGAGCTGCTACCTCCATACGTGTTTTCCCATAGTATTGTTCCATCACTGTCTGTTCTAATGACCCAGGCGTCGCCATTAACATCTCCATAAGACCGTGTTGACCCTGCTACAATGCAGCCTCCATCATTAAGACTGATAACGCTATACCCATAATCATTATAACTTCCCCCGAAAGTTTTACCCCATATAATTTCTCCAGAGGATTGAACCTTTAGCACATAGCACACATTATACCCGGAGTTTTGATCAACTTTTTGTCCAGAGATAATATATGCTCCGTCACCTGAAATATCTACTGAGTGACCAACTTCGTCCTGGTTGCCACCATAACTATGTTGCGAAATCATATTACCCAATGGATCAAATTGTACCAACAACAGATCCTTGCTCGAGTTTGTAACCGATATTGTTGAACCAACTGCAATAAAATTGCCATCGGATAGCTGATTGACAAAATTTAAATTATCGGTATCGCTAAATGTGTAATCTCTGGACCATTGTTTTTCACCCTTGTCATCTAACTTCATTAGGAGGATATTGCTGTACTGATCCCCCAAAAAACTAGTACCCCCAACAATGACATAGCCATCATCCGATGTCTGCACCAGAGAGCGAGCAAAATCGTAACTTGCTTCTTGATAAACATTATTAAAAAGTAACCACGAGCATCCTGTCTCTACATTACTTTCGGCACTCAGATCCCAGTGATCTCTAACTATGAGTTTATAATACCTATATTGATTATTACTTATCTGATTATGGAGAAAGTTTGTTGTGCTGATGTCATCTGTTTCAAAAATTTTAATGGAGCTATACATTTCGGGATCGTTCGACTCAAATAGGCTATATGATTGGAAATCACTTTCATCGTTTGGTGTCCAATTAATGATAAAAAGCGAGTCAGAAAATTCTATACTACTTAGAGTTGATGCCTGCGGAGCATCATCTATAACAAAATATCCAGATCCTTGGGATCTATACCCGTGAATATCTTCCACCTCTACCCAATACCAGGAGCTATCAACCGGATTAAAATCGCTAATCTGAACAGCAGTATCAACCAAACCGAGTATCTCTGCTTTTTGTGTTTTTTCTGAATTAATTGATTCTGAATGCAATAGGCTGTATTTGTAAAAATCCTCATCTCTTGATTTTTCAAAAACAATTGTCATCTCTGATCTAGTATAATCGATAGATAAAATATCAAGGCTTCGTGGTGCAGAAAGTGAATTATCCACTAGAAGATATAGTGGCTTGCTGTATGAAATATTACCACTCATATCCTCCGCGACTATCATGATAACGTGTTCAGTGCTATCTTGGTACGGCACTGTGTTCCACAAGAATTCATAGGGTACCACACTGTCAATAATACCTAGAGCAATACTATCAACCCATAGTTCAACGAAATGTACAGAATCATTATCCGTCACATTGCATTTTATTGTTATTACCTCTGAGACCAATGCATTCTGAGCTGGTTCTGTGATATTTATTATGGGGGGGCTGGTATCACCCTCCTCACTGCATGCAGTAAGAAAAAGAATCAGGATAAATAACGAAAATGATGTAGTCTTATGCATNATAGAAATTTATTCTTATGCANTATGGTTGATGTACTCTGGTTGTAGAATGTATCTACTTTTTTCTCAAAGAATTTCCGGGACGTAGTTGAAGTTTGATCTCGGAGGCCTCTCGTAATGCTTTTGCTGCACCCGATCTGGCATGACAACCTCAGGTAACTCTATCTCTTTAAAATCTACCAAGCTTAGTAAATGATTGATACAATTTACCCTTGCTTTCTTTTTGTTATCAGATTCCACAACATACCATGGAGAGTATTGGGTGTCTGTATGCTCGAACATATTATCCTTTGCTCTAGAATAATCGTCCCAACGATTTACCGATTCAAGATCCATCGGGCTTAACTTCCAACCTTTTGTGGGGTCTGCAGCACGAGCCTTAAATCTTTTCATTTGCTCCTCAGCGCTAACTGAGAACCAATATTTAACCAACTGGGTGCCTGAGCTTATGACCATCCTCTCAAATTCAGGACATGTCTGTAAAAAATTTATGTATTGTTTTTCAGTGCAAAAACCCATCACACGCTCAACTCCACCCCTGTTGTACCAACTACGATCAAAAATCACAATCTCGCCGGCAGCAGGAAGATGGTTGACATATCTCTGATAATACCATTGTGTTTTTTCTCTCTCTGTGGGTGCTGCAAGAGCCACAACTTTGCAATATCTAGGGTTTAACTTCTCAGTGATCCTCTTAATCGTACCGCCCTTACCTGCAGCATCGCGACCCTCAAAGATTATTGCAATTTTCTTACCGCTATCAATTACCCAATCCTGCAACTTCACAAGCTCAATCTGAAGCTCTTGTAATTTGCTCTCGTATTGTTTTTTAAATTGTTTTTTATCACTCATGATTAAAATACTTTATGGTTACTGTAGAAAAAGCCTTGGAACATGGCCAAGATGAACAGGATTAATCTAAGAAAATAATCCTAAACAAAAAACACCACGAATACTGCTTCTAACTATGGATTAAATAACTTTATAATAATACATCTAGGATTCTTTACAGGATATAATGCTGATACGAACGTAATTAAGATGAAGGATTCTTAATCAATATACAGTTCACCCTTCATATACATCTTGGCATAGCCTGTAATATATACACGATCACCGTCATATTTACAAAATAGTTCCCCGCCCCTTTTAGATATCTGTTTTGAAACGAATTCTTTTTTACCTGTTCTATCATACCAGTAAGGAATCAATTTAGTGTAGGCAGAACCCGTCACAGGATCCTCTAAAATAGTATATTTAGGGAAAAATGCTCGCGATACGAAATCGTATTTCGCGCTTGGGGAAGTAATGATAACACCTCTGGAGTCTAGCATCTTCAGTTTGTGGAAGTTTGGCATGATAGAACTAATCTCTTCCTCGTTCTTAAAGACGGCTACATAATCTTCATTAAAATAACAGCCCTCTGGACTAACACCTAGACCATCTATGAGGAGTTTTGGGATGTCAGATTTTTCTGGTCTCTGGGTTGGAAAATTCATTCTGATCAGGTCACCTTTTTTTTCAACATACAATACACCAGAGAGAGTATTAAATGAAATTTTATCTATTGTGTAATGGAGACAATTAAATATCACGAATGCTGATGCCAGGGTGGCATGACCGCATAATTTCACCTCCCTGTTTGGTGTAAACCATCTCAAGTCAAAGCTGTCACCGGAATCACAGAAAAATGCGGTCTCTGATAAATTATTTTCTCGAGCAATAGATTGCATCTTATGTTCAGGCAGCCACTTGTTTAATGGAACTACTGCCGCAGGATTGCCCTCGAATACTTTATTTGCAAAAGCATCTATCTGATATAATTCTAATTTCATTTGTATAAAATTAAGTAGCTTTGCTTGAATCAAAAAACCCCACAGATGTGGGGTTTTTTGGAAGAAAATTTTAAATTACTTCAGAAGTATCATTTTCTTAGTTTGTCTGAAGTCTCCTGCTTCAATGCTGTACAGATACACACCTGCGGATACTGGCTGACCTTGGTTGTTAGTAGCATTCCATTCCACTGTGTTATAACCAGAGTCTTTTTTATCGTTCACTAAATTGTTAACGATATTACCCAGTACATCGTAGATGATAACTTTTACAAAATTATCTTCCGATAAATTGTAACTTAAAATTGTAGTTGGATTGAATGGATTAGGATAATTCTGATGTAGCTCGTATAAATTCGGTGCAATACCTGCGTCTACAGCCAATTCGATTGCTTCGCATCCCATACCAAGTACTCCCATGTTAACACCATTTTCTCCAGCATCTAAGGCAGGAGAATTAGCGGCTAACGAAAAATCCCCGTTTTCTGAACTACAAAATAGCGGATCTCCATAAACGTTTTCACCAGATTCAAAAAACCAGTCAGGGATATTAACGTTTGGCGATATCAATGAATGTGATAAAGCAGTGGGAACATTTTCCTCAATTTGAAAATTGTTTTGGTCGTTTTCAGTAAAGAATATTATGTTGGAAAAGTTATACATACCATCAGCGTCCTCAATAGCTCGGCAAAATATATTTAACCACAACCAATAAATTTATTTCCTCAACGCATACACAATTAATGACATCCCTAAATAGTTATATCACCAATATTTTTTGTTTGTATGATGAATGGTAGATTTGGATATGAATAAATTTATCGCAAAAGGTATCATAGAATTTTTAGCAGTATTGTTGGGAATAACTGCATCATTTTGGTTAAATGAGTTATCTATTGATAATCAAAATGAAAGACAAAGAAAAAAAGTTCTAAAAAGCCTCCAAATGGAGATTAATGAAATCAAACTTTATTGCGATGAAAGAAAACGTACTTGGAGAAAAGATATAGATCTTTTGAATGTATTCCTTTATGACAGCAACGGATCTTTTGATATTAATTCAATCTTAAGCATGACTACTAGTAAAATTAGAATTGAAACATTTATGGTTCTTTACAGAGTCTTCGATCCACCGATGAATAGATATTACTCAATTATCAACGCTGGAGATTTAAAATATATTATATCAAACAGGGTAAAAGAAAAGTTATCTAGACTCCACAATACATCTTTTTCATATGTTGAGACTGCTGTTGAACACGAAAAACAATTAAAACAAAGTTTTATACCCTTTTTGACAGTTAATCATCCGAAAATAATCACTAGCCGTGAAAATAATAAAATCACCATAAATCGCTACTCACAAATTTTGAATGATGCTGTTCAGAATGATCAGAGGCTTAAGGCAAAATTTATAATGTTGAAAAGATACCTCGAGTCTAAGCTATCTATTTTAGAAATGTATATTGTAAATCTTGAGGATCTGGATTCTGAAATCAATCGCGCTCTGAGGGACTAACTAAAAAACTTCAGGTTTTGTACCATCAGCATTTACATCCCCAGACTCTAGCTGAGTTATCATTGACATCATATCAAAAAAATCATGTTCCTTAGCAATTTTTCCATCTATTATCGTCACTAAAGTGGTACCTGAAAGGTTTAATTTATTACCGGATGCAGGCATACCAAAAAATTCACCTGTGTGAGTACCCTTGAAATTCCAATGCTTGACCAATCTATCACCTTGCCCTAAGACCTCGGGAATTGTGAATTCAATATCCGAAAAGCCATTAAGAAAGTTCATATAGTAATCTTTGCATGCCTCAATGCCAACTAAATTACCATTAGCTGTTACCACCACAACATCGTCATGGAATCTGCTTTCATTTATTACAGTAGTATCGCCATTCAAAAATCTTGACCAAGTATTTTCATACATACTTAGATCTTTTTCAAGTTGCGCCTGCGCATCTAACAAAGCATCAACTTTCTTATTATCTGAAGATGAACTACAGCCGATAAAGAAAATCAAAATCGATGTACTAATTGTATGGAAAAATAAATTTTTAATTATTTTCATTAAACCATATTGCAAAAGTATTATCTAATTTCAAATTAAAATCTTAAAAATCATTTTTTTGTAGAGTTGGTACAAGGATAATCGTTAAAATAAAAAACCCCCTGATAACAGGGGGTTTTTCTGCTGAACTATTTGTGACGAACTACTTTAGCAAAATCATTTTCTTTGTATGAAAAACATTAGCCGATTGTAGTCTATAAACATAAATACCTGCTGAAACCCCCTGACCTTTATAATTGGTGCCGTCCCAGTCGATACTGTGATACCCTGCAGTCTCATTTCTCGATACAAGATTTTTAACGAAACCCCCATTCATATCATAAACTTTCATCTCAACATATGCATCTGAGTTAAGCTCGTAAGTAATGTTTGTGCTTGGGTTAAAAGGATTCGGATAGTTCTGGTATAACTTGATTATGGATGGTAGTAGCTCAGAATTATCAGTGCTTAGTGTGACACACTCACCGTTTGCCAGGCCAGGGGTAGGTTGCGTATAACAGCCTGTTCCATCTGCGTCAAAGCTTTGAGATAATGATACCCCACCGGATTCTGCTGATGGTAAAAGAGTAACCATAGCTGAATTCCCATCTGGATCAGATAACCATACTTCGTCTCCTCCAGCTCCAAGGCCAGAGCTGAAACACCCATCAGTATCCTCATAGCAGAGCCAATAAGCTCCAGGAGCTAGCGTGACATCTCCAAAAAACAGATCATCGAACTCATCTGAATCATCAAGCATAAAGCCAAGTAGAGAACATTCGGTGTCTCCTGAATTGTATATTTCGATATAATCCTCTGGATCACCTGCATTATGGGCTTCGCTCACGTATACCGTGCCGAGTTCGCATGGGTCAGTATCTCCGAATGTGATACACTCACCATTTGCCTGACCCGGAGTTGGTTGGGTGTAGCAGCCTGTCCCATCTGCATCAAAGCTCTGGGATAAGGATACTCCCTCGGAATCTAAGGAAGGCATAAGAGTAACCATTGCTGTGTTTCCACTTGGATCAGACAACCATATCTCATCGCCACCACCACCAAGGCCAGAGCCAAAACAGCCCTCATCGTCTTCGTAGCAGAGCCAGTATTCTCCAGCAGCTAGTGTAACGTCTCCAAACGTTAAATCATCAAATTCGTTTGAATCGTCAAGCTTAAAACCCTCCATGGAGCATTCACTTTCTCCCGAGTTGTATATTTCGATATAGTCCTCTGGATCACCTGCATTGTGTCCCTCACTAACGTAAACAGTGCCTAGTTCACATGGATCAACCGTAGGAGTTACGAGACTTAATATTGTCTCCTCTAAATTATTGGGTAAGCCTCCTGTTATATTGATGTGCTGTGCCACATCACCGTTCATATCAACGACAAACAGATCCCTCTGCGAGGCGCCCCATTCACTCCATGTTGAGAATGGTGATGGATCTGCACAGACAGGTGAGTCATTATTATTTGTCCATGCGCTCGAGTAATTTATGTGGGAAGATTTACCGACACCAATTAACTCTACGGGTATACCCTGTGATTTTAGGTCGCTGTAAAGCTGATTAAGCTGCCCGAACCGGGCGGTGCAGGTTCCTCACGTGTAGTGCCCAAAGTAATGCAGAGTTACCTTACCCTGGAAAAATTCAGTGCCTACGTTGCTGCCATAATAAGCTGATGAGGGATTAATATCTTCTAGAGAATAATTGTATTGTCCCATTAGAAATGAGATAAGAAAGATTGGAATGTATTTTTTCATGCTAAAATATATTAACAATCATCACCCGTTTGAAAATGAGAAAATAACTAATACTCATATTTTTAAGATACAATAATCACAATGATACAAACTGCGATATAAACAGCAATCCCCATGGCAAAACTCCGCGTTATTTGAAACTTATTTTATTACTAAGAATGTTCTTAGTAAGTGATTTAGAGCACGTAGTGTGACAAATATCACAATTTTGTAGGTGCTTTTAAATGCGAGTGGCTCTATGAGGTTTAACAGGTACTTTTTATTTTATTAGAATCATTTTTTTTGTGGACCGATAGTTTTCAGTTTCGATCATGTAAAGGTACATTCCTGAGGGGACTTCATTACCAAACTTATTCACTCCACTCCAGTGTAGATTCCAATATCCTGGTGTTTTGAACTGATCCAACAAAGTAGCTACTTCTCTCCCCTGCATGTCATAGATGCAGATTTTGACATTTGTCGGCGAGGCAATATCGTATTCAATTAAAGTACTGGCGTTGAATGGGTTTGGATAATTCTGATGTATATCAAACTTTTCTGGTATGTTATCTGATTTTTCATTGTGTAAAGCGCTGTAGTGGATTGATAGTTTGTATCTTGGTTCGCCAGCCACTGGGTAAGTATTTACAATGCTACTGCCATTTGGTGAAAAGGTGCCTACATCCTCTGTAACCAAAGGAAACTGATTAAGGTCATTCATTTCTAAATGATTATTAGAGAAATTATCTGAGATGTTGAAGGTAATATGGTCAGGCAAGTTAGTATCGTTAATGACAAGCAATGCTTCACCATCTTGGGTTGCAAAATTTCCATTTTGATCAATAGCAAGAACTAGCGCAGTAAGTGGTACCTCAATGATCTCATCATAGACAAACGGTAAATTATTAATTTTTAAAGCTGTGGTATTTTGGACAGTCATAGCTGCCAATCTGGGTGTTGCCTCAAGCGGCAATAATTTTTTTGAATCTGAGTCATCGTGACCTATACTCCCCTCCTCTCCGAAGGTTATAAATACATTGTCAACGAATGCACCAGAAATAATTTTGAGATTCAGACTACCGCTGTTAGACAATTGAGAGGAGCGTCCTAAAAATGAAGCTGAGCTGGTTGCGATATCGTCAAGCTGAATAGTAAAGCTCCCAGTTCCACCACTTGCCTGTACCCAAAAACCTTGAAAGGGCGGAATCAGTCCTCCAGTGAGGTCTCCAGATGTCCCGTTATATGTTTTCCAGTCAGAGGTTGCATCATCCCAAACTGAGGTTGTAGATGCAAGATTCGTTTTCGAAATATTATCCCAGTCGATAGTTTTTGTAAATGGATTACCGGCGAGGTAATAACTATTTTGGGGTATGCTACCAACAGTGACACTTGAGCTATTGCCTGAACCAGATACATATAGGTCAACCGGCAGATCACTGTCGCCATCGTTATCTATATCATCAAATGCATAAACCAAGAATCCCTGGCCAGCTGTCAAAGATTGGCTAGAAATATTCGATACTGCGCTCCAGCTTTGGCTAGCAAGATCTAGAACCCAAACATTAGCATTACCACTAGAATTATCGCCCCCCGTCATACCCTGTACCCAGAGCTCACTCAGTAAGTCGCTTAATACTGTTCCCGAAACAGGGCTGCTCATCATCCTAAAACCAGAGTTACCGCTAATTGTTGCTCCATGGATTGGGACCCAACTGCTACCAAATGTAGAGTTAACATTCCAGTCATGCCCCGCTGTCCAGTCTGAATTTCCATCTTCATAGGCGCCAATATCAGCAGAGCTTCCATTGTTTGTGTATTGGTCTGTGATTCCTGATATAGTAACTCCAGCATCGATAAGAGCCGAACCACCTGATGGGGAGAAATCGCTATTGGATGTGTCGGTTAAAATACTGTTTAGGGTCACAGATTCACTATACCCATTCCAGTTATTGCTGACTGTTCCAAAGTCTATTGCAACATTGTTTGAGCGATGATTGGCGATCTTATCTGCTGCATTATTGCGCACAATTGTTGTTGAGTGATCACCACTGTCTATTTGCAATACGATGATATCGTTTTTGCTACCCGAATTAAGCACTGTGTTGTTGTATATTTTGTGATTATTGCCTTTTACCATTATTCCACCACTTTCGCAGTTCCAGGCAACATTATGGTGCATTATTCCGTTTACACCATCTGCAGTACCGCTGTGATCAAAACGAGCTCCGTATTTTTCCGTATCATGCAACCAATTATAACGGCAGATAGCTCCATCCTGCTCAGCCTCTGTAAATTGTATCATAGAGCCATCGCTCTGCAGATGACCTGTATCGTACAAATTGTTGTACTCAACGAGACCAGAGTTTCCAATTTTAACTGTGGCAGATGCTCCGGTTTTATGTATCGTATTTTTTCTAAATACGTTGTTGCTGCCGTTCATACGAATGGTTAACATGATGCTACTATTGTCAGCAACGGAATAGTCAATGTTGTTAAAGTAGCAATTATCAACAGTGTCAGTGCCTCCCCACATTTCAAGAGCGGTACCATCCGTATTTCTGAATGCTGAGTTCCGTATGGAACAACCGGTGCTGCTCGAAGCAAACTTAGTCATTTCTGGTTCAGTATCGACAGTTCGGAGCATACGTTTGGAACAACTTGGATACATAAAATTACATCCATACACCAAACACTTTGTTGCTGACTCAAAATAGACTGTGGTTGAAAAAAATTCTAGACCCTTAATCTGTATATATTCAGAACCGGTGATAGAAAAAGCATAGGATTGCACCTTACCTCGAAAATCTAATCTATTGGGGTTAATATTGTTTTCGGTGTAATAATACAGAGAATCATCCGAAGTATCGTACCACCACTCACCGGCCTGATCTAAGAATTCATAGCGACCCTCTAAATAATAGTAATGATGTTTTGTTTTCCAACTTGGTGTCGTCGCATATGTAAATGTATTACCCGTATGACTGGCAACTAATCTAGACCACGTTCTGAAGGAGCCTGTGTTTAAAATAGCTATAGCCTGCTTTCCTGACTCGTCTAGATCAAAACCTGTAGCACTCAGATCAATCGTTGTACCGGCAGAATTCGTATATGGATCATCAATCAGGGTACCATTGGAATAAGCATTCTCATCATCATCGATGGTACCTTTCGCCCAGTAGTTATCATTGTCCCAAACAGTGCCATCACTAAATTTGGCATTTGGCCAGCGCGCCATCATCTGCTCCTCCCAGTCTAAAAATAATTGCCAAATATCAGCAGATAACTTTGTCCGCCATATATTACTGGACCCAACCTGATCCCAGGTCGATGTTATAGGAGTGGTTCCGTCTAATACAACTCTCTCATTGTTATAATTGGTAAAGACGATTGCTGAGCCTGATGAGCCATCAAGGTTGTTAATAGTTATTGTCTCGTGGTATCGACCCTGCCTTATGTAACACTTATCACCAGCGGACATGACGCTTGCCGCTTTCCCTATTGTCTTAAATGGTGTAGCTAATGAGGTACCATTATTATTAGTATCATGACCGTAGGACGTTGCAACATAGTAATCAGTTGCAAAGGCGGAGGCTGAAAATTGAATAAGAAGAAGAACGCAATACTTTCGCATTTTTATTGTTGCATTAGTAACTCTTAAGATTCTTACGTGAAAAGTATAATATTTTATTGGTGAGAAAATTTAATCTAAATGATTCAGTTTTTCTTCGCTTTCATCTTGGCTCTAAATTCTCTTCGCATCGTTTTTAGACGATCTCTGTATGCCTTTTTTAGACTCTTCTTTTCCTGTTTATGCTTAGCCTTTAATTCAGCAAAGTCACGCTCATATTCTTTCTTTAGTTTATCTATCTCAAGCTGAAGATCAGGATTTTTTACTTTTATATTCAAAAATTTAGGCTCTTTATCTTCAACCTTAGTCAGATCTTGGGCATCAACAGAAACTGTAAGTAAGGTAACTATTACAATTGATTTAAAATTAATGTACACTACTAGATGCTATATGCCTTTGTGCTTGTATCTCTACCTTTCAAATTCAATTCTCCCTCATACTTTGCCTTACCGTACAGGTCACTTGTGAGAGAGGTGTAAATTTCTTGTGAAAATAATATCTCAGTTTCAAAGTCTTTATTTCTTTGTTCTAATCTTGATGCAACATTTACGGTGTCGCCAATAGTACTATACTGCAGCATACGATTGCTTCCAATATTTCCGGCGATAACGCTTCCAGTATGTATCCCGGTCCTAGCTGTTATCTTTTCGATACCATGGTTTTTCCAGTATCTGGAAAATTCTATTTCATCCCATTTCTGATTCATTTCATCTAATTTTTCTCGCATCTCCATTGCACAACGCACGGAAACGATTTCATGGTCCTCAAGTTTTTCTGGAGCACCAAAAACTACCATAACCGAGTCTCCAATGTAGTTGATGATCTGTCCATTATACTTTTCAATCACGTCATGCATACCTGAAAAGTATTCATTCAGAAATTTAACTGCAGTCTCGGGTGACATATGCTCAATAATTGTTGAGTACTGAGATATATCAGTGAATGAAATCGAAACCCAGATATTATCGCCTTTAAGATCACCCTCGTTGACCAATATTTTCTCTGTTAAACTTTCACCAAAATAACGTTTCAAAGTTTCTTGCATCAACCTCCTGTTTGTCTGCAGTGTCTTGTTCTGATAAAAATCTCGCCTTAGGTCAATCTCTCTATTTCGTTTATTCATTACAAGAAATATAAATGGCATAACAAAAGTATAGGATAATTGATCTGGTGTCATGTTACCCTCTGAAATGACTAGGATTGCGAAGGGTATAGCTGTTCCAAGAGTAGCAATCACACCATTAACAAGATTAAATGGGAAGATTACCAGATATATCATTACCATATTAGGAATGACTCCAGCACCAACCGGAAACTGAACGTCTGAAAAATAATAGGTCCAGGCACCGCAGTTCATAAAACCTATGGCCTCAATTAAAAAATAGGTCTGGAAATATTTGCGTTTCTTGTCGTTCGAGGACAGTAGAAAAACAACTAATAGAGAAATTGCAAATACATGATAACCTAGGTAGTATGGATTCATCCCTGCGCCTCGGATAAAAATATCATCTACCCTAATGATAAAGCCGAGAGGAATGTTAAAGTAGAGGAGGATTTTTATATAGCTCCAAACCTTATCCCAACGATATTCTAGATACTCTTTCTCAAGCGCACTATCTTCAAAACGGCAGGTCAGCCTATTGATTTTTTTATCTGATATATCCATTAATTGCCGAGCAAATTAAGTAATGAATTCTCTGGTGTCCATATAAAAATAGATGGCCACAAAAAATAATGATATCTATTTTAATAGTAACATTTTATTTGTCTGGATACGGTCACCAGCCTGTATCGTGCACATATAAACGCCTGCCGGAACAGTCTGGCCAAAGTCATTTGTTGCGTCCCATTGTAGTGTATGATAACCGGCTTTTTGTTGAACACTAACCAGTGTCTTAATTAATCTACCCATCATATCGTACACAGCAATGTCTACCACTGCGTCTTCAGGTAAATCGTACCTGATTTTCGTGGTGGGGTTAAATGGATTTGGATGATTTTGGTGTAGTATAAATTCTAGAGGCACCGAGCCATTTTCGATTGACAAGAGTGTTGCCTCAACTGGCACTGAGTAGCCGCTTTGATTACCCGCATGATCCACAGCAATCAAACGATAATAATTTGTTGTACCAATGCCGCTAAGAACATCCGCGTATACTGGTTCAACTACCTCAATAATTTCAGGAGATGTAAAATTTGCATCGCTTGATTTTTCAATGATAAAATATTGAAAATCTTCATCGCTGCTTGGCTGCCATGAAAGCTCTACAATATCACCAATGACAACTGCCATCAAACCTTCCGGAACACCAGGCGCGATGTTATCAAGGGAATACCCCATCGCGGGTAGCGAATAGTAATGGCCCTCATTCATAGATGCAAGCACCTTGAACTCTGTCATTCCATCGTCTTCATCAGTTGCATCTAATAAGGTAGAGACCTCGTAGGTGTAGTGATCATCTCCAATCGCACCGCCTGATCCGACAATAACCCACTCCGGCTCATCATCGATCATATCATGCCTCAAAATCGTGTACATTTGGTTTGTATCATCCGTATTATCAAAAATACATCTTGAAAAGTGAATGTATACGCGGCCTCCTTGATCATCAGGTATGTCCTCTATTGATACTATCTCAGGCAAGAAGTTTTCAACCACGAGCTGGAATGTATCAAGAATAGTTGACACGCCGTCTGATAGAGACAGATAAATTAGAAAATTGCCAAGCTCGACCGGAACCCCTTGAAGATGATCGTTTTCAATGAAAACCCACGAGGGATTCAGGCTATTGACAGTAAGTGAGCTGCTTAGTGTTTCTGAGTCTATATCCTCTGCATAAAGGGGGATGCTAAATTCCATGTTCAGCCCTACTGAAGCCTGCATCTCAGACACATAAAATGGATCATCATTGACTGGTGTTATATGTATCATAACTGTTCCGATGTCGCAAAGCTCCTGATCACAAACTTCGTACGTAAAGGAATCTGTGCCATGATAGTTATCTAGAGGCGTGTACGTGAATTCACCATACTCATCTAAATCAACTTCACCTGTTTCTGGATCGTCGTAAACATTGAACGTTAATAAATCACCATCCGTGTCTGAGGCCTCAAGAATTCCGTCAAAACCAGTATCCTCCTGTGTTTCAAACTCCATGTCTACAGCAACCGGTTGATCGTTCCCAGTGTTTATGCTGAAACTATGATATCCTCCTGTGTTTTCAGTAGTGGCTCCATCGGGGTCTGAGGCAACAACCTTCCAATAATACGTGGTATTATCCTCAACAAGACCCATTGTCTCATAAAAACATGCAGGTGAGTACGGACCAATGTACACTGCTGTAGTTTCATCCATATTTTCACCTAAGTATACGGTGTAGCTTATCTCATCACCATCTGGGTCTATAGACTCCTCCCAGCAAAATGGAGGGTTGAAAATATTTAAAACTACATCATTTATTGGCTCTAAAAGCGAAAACTCGCTGGGAGGGCTGTTTTGTTCAGAAGTAGTGCCGGTTATCTTAAATGCGTCTACCAGTAAATACCAGTCATTGACAGAAACCGATTGCACTGCTACATAGATTGTTTCCCCTGCATAGTCGCTGAGGTCATATGAATATTCATTCCAAACTGCCGGGGTTTCTGTCATGCTTCCAACCACATCCGTGAAATCTGATACCCAGTTACCAGATGTTGATACCAACACATTAAAGTCTTCAAAGTAGTAACCACTTCCATCCAGTGACCTCGCCCAAAACGATAGATCAAAAGTTTCAGCGTTCGCAGGAACCTCCAGTGCAGGTGTAACCAGCCAATCATCGTTACCATAGTAGTTATAGTACATGCCCATACTATAACTGCCATCGTAGGAATATGTTGATAACTCCCACTGGAAATTATCACCATTATAATCAATAATTGTCCAGCCATCTGGAAGCCCAGATTCGAAGCTTTCCGATAAATAAATCTCAACTGGGGTAAGAACCTCTACTAATTTCGGCGGCGAGGTGTCGGAATCTGTATCATTAGAAACGGTTAGTGTAACCTCATACGTACCGGGATCCTGGAATACATGCAAGGGGTTTTGTAGTGTGCTCGTGTTGCCGTCACCGAAACTCCAGTACCAATTGTTTGGGTTGCCCAGAGATAAATCCGTAAACTGCACAGCTAGAGGCGCTGAGCCAGTTTCAGGAGTGAGGCTAAAATCAGATTCAATCTCCGGTGTTTCAAGGTTTACCGATACAGCGAAATCATCCGCCATCAAGTATACTCCGTAGTTGCTTAGACAAACGAGAGCTAGTTTGACAGTTTGACCGTAGTAGGAAGAGATGTCGAAAGAAAAATCTTCCCAAGTTTGGTCACCGACTGTGTTATAGCTACCGGGTAGTGACGTAAAATATGAACCGTCTGCAGATATCATCGCATTGAAGTTTTCTGGATATCCACTTAAATGATTTTTGGCCCAGAATGAAAAGGTAATACTCTGAGCGTTCGATGGGAGATCAATAAATGGCGTCACTAGCCAATCATTGTTCCCGCTCTGGTTGGTATATATTCCTGCGCCCCATTGACCGAAATGTGCAAACTCATAGTAGGTACCATAATCCGTTGTTTGGTTTGGATAAACACTCCACGTGTTGCCATCCCCATCCATATCATAGACCATCCAATCAAATGGCAATCCATCTTCAAAACTTGCACTCAGTACAGTTATCTCATCAGAAGATACAACCAACCCTTCGTATTTATCAGCAACCCAGCCATGGATTCTGCCAGATTGTTGGCTCGAGAATCCCTCGTTGTTAATACCATAGCAGTCATCATCAGCATAGCCCATAAAGTTATGCACATCTGTATTTACCCACGGATTGTTTTGGCAATCGGTACCATCGGGATCTGTACAAAGGAAATTTTTTGATGTTCCTTTTGTGTCTGAACACAGATCACCAACAACATCTGTATCATCCCCGGTATCGTATACATACCCGTCCGCACCCTCATAACAAGTTCCGCACTCTTCAACCTCATCAACACCATGGTGCGTATGCCAGAGACCTAAGGCATGCCCAAGCTCATGGGTAATTGTATGGTTTGGGATATTTGCTGAACCGTTAAAAGACCTTGGCCCTCCAAACCAATCTTTATCAACTATAGTGCCACCATACTTTGTCAAGGCTTCACTGTCCCATGGAAAGGTTGAGACACCAAGTATTGACCAATCTGCATCCGTGTCCATAACATATAGGTTATGATATACTGTGGGGTCAGCAGCATATTGTTCTTTGAAAACACCCTCCTGCCAGTCATCGAATGAGATGATCTGGTAATCGCTATTGTTGTGAATTTCAAAGTAGGCTTGGAACTGTATCTTATGTTGTAGAAATGCTTCATTTAGGGTAAACAATTGCGCCTCAGCCTCGGCTAATGTTGTTGTAGGATCGTTTCCAGCATCATCGGCAAATGCATGGATATACAAGCGTAGGGTTCTAACGCTGGATAAATCATTTGGTATATATGAATCCCGTACTGCAGGATCATCAGTAACCCCCATGAGGTTGCAAGAACGTTGACCACTATGGCGCGATTCCCACCAGGGCATCGTACCGCACCATTCCTGAATATTTCTAGTTGCCTGATTAGTATTTAGAGGAACATAGTCATCTCTCAACGTTGGCTCAACCCAGAAAACAGATGAGTTATTGCTTGTGAATGATTGCACATTTAGCTCCTGCATCTCTGATGCCAGAATGTGATTTAACTTTGGCTTAAGAGTTTTAACCGCAATGGACAATTGCTGAGTGTTGGCCTTTGCAATTTTTTGACCGAAAACTTGGTTTGACATAATTGCATAAAAAATTAATAATCCGAGAGTGTATTGCATGGTATATAGTGCTCCTGATATTGCTAACTCAATCTACAAAAAAATGATCAGATTTGTATCAAAAATAAAGTGAGCCAGCATTTTCCTCGAGGTTATATAATCTGAAAGTCAGCTATATTTTTTTACTGGCTAAAAATTTGAATGGTAAGACAGGCGTCTTACTAATACCTTTACATTACTTTCAGCTTTGCCCGTCTACCATCCAAATTTCCTTAAATATTGATGAGGGCAAAGTTATCAGATAATTATCTATTTAAAAGTGATGTGAAACACGAGAGTGACATGGGTCACAAAAAGAATTTTATTATTCCGTTTTCCTTAACGCTGATTCAATATCTTGCATCTTCTGAATAACCATCTTTATCTTAGACTGATAGCTTTTAAGATCTTCTTTGGTACCATTTTTTTTCAATTCCTCTACGGTACCTGGAGCTGACTTCACCCATTCTCTCAGAGTCCTATACGCCTCTTCAATATTAGCTTGGTCTAGCCCTTTATCTTTTTCTTGTCTATCACTCATTAGAATAATTACGCAATATTGCTGTGAAAATTTAAGGATTTAATTCGCTATCAGAAATTCTATTAGTAAGCCAAAATCGTCCTCATCCGTGTAACCACTAGCGTCATAATCAGAGGGTGGGTTAAATGCATAGCCATATCCATTGATCATGTCTAGGAGAATGATCGCATCAATAATATTCACTTGGCCATCATAGTCAATATCCCCACGCGAAACATAGTCTAAGCCTAGATAGCTGTATGGATATTTTTGTGCTCTGGCTATGAACGATTGCTCACCAGCACTGCTGTGATCCCAAACTACGTTGTGATTATTTGTAACCTCGAAAATATATCCATCATCGCAGTCTGTAATAACAGTGTTACCATTGGGCAATCGAAAGGCTCCTCCTTGCATTTCAGTGTGAAAATTTCCAGTGTGTATCCACTGAAGGTTAAAAGGTCCATACGCCAAACCATCATAAATGTGGTAGGTACCATCCTCATTTATTGGCGGGACAATTTCAATAACGGCTGACAAATTGGTATGATTGTTATTAAAAATCAATAGATTGCCGCCACCTGGGTAATCCGAAGGAATCCAGTTTACACCGTGAGGCTCCTTGAGAACGTGATTATCATTGTTGCCTCGTCCATAGGATTCAGGATTTCCCCAACGGTATAAAAAATCTCCACCCATTCCCGAGCTACCTCCCGAGTGTCCACTTGCTTCTTGTGTTGTCGTACTATGGTCAATGATATATATCTCATCGTGATTTCTTGACGAGAATGCTATCTGGTCGAGATCCTCATTATAGGCAATTGCGTTGAGATGCTTCCAGTCACCGTCAGCCCCCCCTGGACGAGTAGTTGGGGGGCCTAATCCTGCAGAGCCATAATTAATATCTTGTAGCTCCGGATGTTCAGAAATAATACCATAATTTGGTAAACTGGAATCAACATCTTGCACCAAGTGATCCCATATGTGCCACTCCCAGACTATGTTTGCGCTGCTCACCCCAACTGGCTGTATTTCTAATATAGCCTCAGCCCAGATTTGATTTAATGGATTCTCAATAGTCTGTCTTCCCACAGCAAATGCCTCCTGAGCAGACTTTTTTTCATAAACTATGACCAAAATATTTCCATTGGGTAAGGGCTCAACGTCATGGTGGTGCTGATAGATTTCGTTAGCGATTTCATAACTCCATAATAATTCACCATCCCAGGAATATTTTGATAGACCTCCGCCTACACCCCCGATATTCATTGAGGGATTTTCTACCCTGTAGGGGTAAATGAGAGTACTATCTTCTTGCAAGTATGGCATACTTGCAACGCCCCTTGGATGCAGCCAACTGTTAATTATATTTCCCTGATTATCAATTAAATAGGTTTTGAAATCAGTAGACTCGGTGACTATCGGTGAATAAAGAGTCATTCCGTTGAAAGCTTGAGCGTTGATATCAATATTTGCAATACAAAGACTTGCAACAAGAACTCTAAGAAAAGATGAAAAAAAGAGTGTAGTCAAAGCTATTCTAATCCAAAAAAATTTTCTGCCGATGAACCCTAGAAAATGTCATGTAGTAAAAAAATCGAATACATCCGCTAGCTTTGAGCTAGAATGTATTTTATAGAACTCTGTGTAGGTACATCTAGAGCATGTAACTGAACTAAACTTTGACCTCTGCACATTAAAAATTTTTTGCCAGAAGCTCCCTGCCACTCTTACATCACCCGTTTCATATTCATTATTTTTACATTTTGGGCATTCCCAGTTTTTGCGATTCATATTACTGTCCTTTTAGCTGTGATAAACTTAGGGTTTTTGAAATTGTTTTGTTTACGTAAAGTATTTGCAGTTCACTATTTTTCTAGAATCTGACCCTCGTAATCAGTTTTGAATAAGAAAATATCGGAGTTACCATTTTCATCAAAATCTAGATTACCCATCACGATCAGGCCACTTCCATCATCTTTTATGCTACAGCCTTTGCTTATATAACCCCCTCCATAAGACCTCCTCCACAATACTTTGCCCATTGAACTTATGTTTGCTAGTAATATTTTTGAGGTACCCGCACCAGAATCGGTTTCACCAACTATAACGTACCCACTACCCTCATTATCGATTATGCAAAAATCGTAAACGGACTGGTCCCCATCACCGCCAAACTCTAACGACCAAATCTCCTCGCCCATTTGGTTAGTTCTTATTGCCAATATATCTTTCCCGTTTTCAGGTATACTATTTTGCGTCTCACCGATGAGTATATATCCCCCAAGTGGCAATTCACTAATCCCTTTTCCTCTATCGCTATTTGGACCACCGTATGTCCTTTCCCAATTGTCCTCGCCGTTTTCATCAACGCTTATTAGGTACAGGTCCTCATTCATCGCGAAAGATAGCGTACTACCTAATACTACATAATTTCCGTCCATTGTTGATGAAATACAGTAGAATTCATCTAAGCTTTTACCGCCAAATGATTTTGACCATTTTTCTTGGCCATAATTATCTACTTTTATCAACCACCCGTCTGTTGCTCCCTTCCCAAAAGAATTCGTGCTGCCAGCAATGATTAAACCATTGTCTGCAGAGCGGATAACATCTACTCCGAGATCATCTCCAAAGCCGCCGTATTCATTCCTCCAAACAAGTTTTCCATTTTGATCATAGGAGGACATGAGAAGATCAATACCAGCATATTTTTTTGAATAAACTTCTCCAATGATTACCATTCCCTCATCACTTTGATCAACGAACGAGCTACCGGTTTGATTGCCTTTTTCAATGAGGCTTATGGTATTCTTGATAGTACCATTGGCATCAAAGGTTAGTATAGAGATGTCTTCCTCGCCTTTGTTAAACGAATTAAGGTTAGCCAAAACTTTAATACCAGATCGAGCATTTTTCATAATCTTAATACCCGATTCTGAGCGGTCACCACGAAATGCGTAATCCTTATTTTTTACACCCAATGTATCCATATCAAATACCCATGCCTGGATTTTTTGGACACTATTATTGACTCCTTCCAAGCCCTCAAAAAGAGTCTCATCTTTTTTCTCTGGTATTAGTTTATACCCAACATTGATGATTCTATTTTTACCGAATGCAAATAAACTATTTATAACATGAGAATGATTGGGGGAATAGCTATTCTCCCACAATTTTTTTCCATTTTTGTTCAATAGGATATTCTTTGTTTGCGGCCCCATCCCTTTGCTCAGTAGATTATTCTCCTGAACGATGTTTAAAGTCATTAAGATTTCATCATCATTAATTTGTATTGAATTCTTTAAGTTATTTTTGCTTTTTGCGCCATATGTACGGCTCCATATTTCTTTCCCTTCAGAATCGGTTTTTATAATCCAAACGTCGCCCTCTTTACTTTTGAAGCTATTTGAATTCCCAAGAATGACGTAGTTTGAATCACCGATAGAGTATACAAATTTCCCTGTGTCAACTCTCTTGCCACCATATGTTTTCTCCCACATCTTGTTTCCTTTATCATCTAACTGAATAAGCCAGATTTCTTGNGANATTTTAGNACTTATAAAAAATCTNAGCATTCGTTTCANAAATGTTGTCTCNGGGATCTTTAGTCCGCTATTCGTAAAAGAGTTAGTGTAACCAATGCTTNCAAAACCATCTTTTATTTTTTTGGTATTATAGAGTCCATCTTTTTCAGGACCTCCAAATGTTTTTTTCCAGATAGGATCTCCATTTTCATTAATGAGCAAAATAAAACCCTGACTGTCTTTAAAAGAAACTTCCTCTACTCCAGTTATCAGAAAGCCAGTATCTTTAATCTCCTCTACAGATTCTATGGTATTATCATTTCGGTTATTGAAAACCTTATCCCACTTCTTCTTTCCGTTTAAATCTATCTTGACTGTCCATATATCTTTGGATGTTGGAGTCATTTTTTGACCAATTATTAGAAAGCCATCGTCCTGGGAAAAAATCCTTTTCCCAATATCATCAAATGGACCTCCATAAAATCTCTGCCATTCAAAGCTGAGACTGTCGTCAGTTTTCATTACCCATAAATCATTTCTACCATTCCCAAGAGTGGTGGATGAACCGACAAAAATAAAACCACCGTCTTTGGTATCGGTCATCGATATTAAATTATCATTTTTACTGACCCCATAATGACGAAACCATTTTTCACCTTGTAATGGGGCTATGATTAATAAAAGTAAAGAAGCTCTCATGATTGTGGTATATGTTCTATTAAATAACATCAAAAATAACCGGTACTATACCCGCATTAGCATTAGAGTGCGTCTTAGAAATTTATTCATTTAAACATTCTCGCTAAATAGGTGTTTTTAAAGCTCAGATTGATACACATCTTAAAACAAAATATATGTTTACATTAAAAAGCGAGTATTATACTTCTATGCAAAAAATACTGATAAATTGTAAAATATAGACATGAATAAAAAAGATACAATCGCTTTCGACTGGCTTAAAAGGTATACCGGGACAGAACCTGGGGATTATGGTGATTGGATTCTCCTCACAAATTTTCAAAATTATGTAGACAAGTTTTCAAAAAAGTTCGATGCAAAAATTAATGGTGTTGGCGGTCCTATGACATCATCCATCAACAAAGATGGTCTAAGTATCATAAACTTTGGCATAGGGAGTGCAAATGCAGCGACAATTATGGATCTGTTATCCTGTATTAAGCCTAAAGGGGTGCTATTTTTAGGAAAATGTGGTGGATTAAAAAGAACGACAGAGATAGGACATTTTATACTACCCACTGCTGCAATAAGGGGCGAGGGTACAAGCGATGATTACTTTCCAAAAGAGGTCCCAGCGATGCCCTCCTTCAAGCTACACAAGTATGTATCTGAGCTACTAGTAGAGCGTGAAATCGAATACCGAACTGGTGTTATATACTCTACTAACCGGAGACTATGGGAGCACGATGAACAGTTCAAGACCTATCTTCGAAAAGTACGCGTAATGGGTATCGACATGGAGACCGCAACCATTTTCATTACCGGCTTTGCAAATGAAATAAACCGAGGGGCACTTTTACTAGTTAGTGATACACCAATGATACCTGAAGGCATAAAGACCCAAGAGATGGACCAGGATGTGACACGGAAGTATGTCGATATTCATTTGGATTTAGGTATTGAGGCAATGACCAAGATTGAAGATGAAGGTGAAAAAATAAAACACTTTCAATATTAGTGAATATTATTTAACTGCAATTATTTTTAATAAGCAGAAACAAACTTAAAGATTGGCCATAATCTCCGAGGTTGAAAGTTTTTTGATGAGGTGTTAAGATCAAAAAAATTAGGATTACTTTAGCTTTACCATTTTTCCAAAGCGAACAAAATCACCTATGTCAACATTATAGAGATATACTCCCGATGACACCTTTTGGCCTTGATTATTGGTTGCATTCCATTTAACAGTTTGATGGCCAGATGTCCGCTTGCTGTTTAAAAGATTATTAACGAGGTTTCCTGACAGATCATAGATAGTAATTTTGACTAATGCATCATCGTGCAAATCAAAATTTATAATTGTTGAAGGATTAAAAGGGTTTGGATAATTCTCATACAACATTATATATGAAGGTGCTGGTTCATAAATATCATTAGCTAGATATGTTAGTTGCTCTATGGCACCGATGGAAATTTGAGAATCATAATATTCGTTTCCTGGGTACCATAGCTGTATGGAACTAGTTGAAACCTCAGAGTGGTACAATAAAAAACCTGTAGAGAGATTAAGAATAATATTTTGTATCTCTTGGTCTGTAAAATCGCCACTAGATTCTTGACACAACAGTGTACAAAGAATATTGGTTGGTAATTCAAAATCGCAGTGGTCTGCATTGGTGACCCTTATTGCATTTCCAGATGCTGCTTGAGTAAATACACTCAATCCATTGCCATTAGCATTGCATGAGCTTGCCTCTCCATGCAAACCCCAAACTGGTATCGAAATATTTGCAGCAGTGGTGAGAGCAAGATACCCATCGCTCCAGGATGGGTTCGAAGCATCAACTAAATCTAAACCGAGAACCGCTATAGCATTTGTATCTTGATATGCCGCGACTATGCTCCGCATTCCCCCAGCAGATTGTCCAGCGTAAATAATTGGCACATCTCCACAAATTTGGTGGGCAATTAAATTGAGATCATTTGCATCTTGAAGTGGATCATTGTCAAAAATAGAAGCATGTAGTAAATCCACAGTAATAACGTTCAATCCCCAGCTTGCAAAATGGTTAGCAAGACCGGCCATCACACTTTTATCTCTTGAAAATCCGTGCGACAAAATAATATATGTAAGATTATCAGAGCCGACGGGCAGAAACATGGAATATTCTAATGGTTCACCATTATTTGCGACAATTGAACTTGTTTCCGACAGCACCTCGAACTGACCTTGTTCTGAATAGCCTGCGTATAAAATATGTAACAGTAATAAACCGCAAACCAGGTATTTTGATGTAAGAAACTTAGAACTTTTAATCAGGTTTGTATTTTGATGATTCTCAGCAATTAATGATAAGGGCATACCACAATTCTTAAAAATAAATCGAATTTTGATAATGACCTCTATCATTTTGATCACATATTTTTTGCCAACACAAAAACAAAGACTCGAAATGAGTTTTCAATTTTTGTTGGTATCCAGAAGCATCTCATATTTTCTCATGGGCATTCTGTCGACATCTGAAAATATTGTTTTCAAATACGTATTTTCCGAATACGAGTGCTTCACCTCTCCATCCTTACCAATTAAAAATAAACTATGATTCTTGCGAATATATTTTATTTTTCTAAAAACTGATTTGGTGAATTTCGCTGACATCTTTTGACCATATATGTAAGACTTTTTGTCCCTCACTAAAACTACAATGAAATCTCTTTCTTCTAATTTCTTTTTATTTTCAATGACACTGTTTAACAAATCAGTACCACCATTTTCAATAATTACAAGTACCCTATTGTTCCATTTAAAATCGCTAACGTGGTTTATATTTTCTGCCATAATGGAATTAGCCGTTAGAATTATTGTTAAGAAGAGATACAATCTACGCTCTAGAAAATATCTTTAAACTTTTTTTCTGCTTTTCTTCGCGCTATTTGTTTGACTTGCTTTGCCGCTTGGCCTCTTGTTATAGTACCATCTATAAGCTGGTCCATGAGAGTGTATTCTCTACTGCGCGTACTACTTTTGGAATCCCAACCTCTTTTCCAGATGGCTTTATCTTTAAGATGTTTTATTTTTACAACTACTCGTTTTCCCCTATCGCATACTGCAAACAATTCAACCTTATCGTTTTTTTTATCAATTTCAATCACCTCATAATGTTTCCAGCCATTGAGTTTTTCTAGGGACGTCCATTTCGACTTTTCAAGTTTCGAAATTCTATTATGGTTTTTATCGTATCGACTAATCATATGTATATGATTGTATGAGATTGTCTATTCTTAGGATTGCGATGTAGGTGAAGCACCTTTTTCCAGTAAATGTTCCAAATTTATTATTTCAAGAGCTTTTTCATTTGTTGCCTCAAGAACAACAGGCGGAGCGAAACCCGCCTCATAGGCTTCTTTCCATCTTAATGCGCATAGGCACCATTTATCACCGGGGACTAATCCAGGAAATCCAAATACAGGGTTTGGAGATGAGAGATCGTTTCCTCTTGATTTGGTAAAATCTAAAAACTCCCTAGTCATAATANCTGCAACTAGGTGCAGACCCCGATCGTTATCATCAGTTCTGCAGAAGCCGTCTCTACGAAATCCCGTCAATGGTGACTTTGAACATAATACTAACTCAGTTCCCAGTACATTTCTCATAGTTGTTTTACCTTTTAATGATACCATAGAGTGGCTGCCAAATTGAACTTCACCTCTCCATCGGTTGATCCCACCAGAAAGATTATAAGCATAAAAACCGTTATCATTTAATATTTTTGTTGCAGTCTTAGAACGATTACCGCTCCTACAGTAGACAATTATTTTTTTTCCATTTTTGTCTTCCAACTCATCTAAGCGTTGTTTGATTTCTTGCAAGGGGATGCATTTAGTGCCTCGAATAGATTTGTTTTTATGCTCACCTATAGTCCTGACATCTAAAAAATAGTAATTGGTATTATTTATCAAATCAAGTGCCACATTACTTTCAATTGTTGAGGAATTACTACAGCTGACATTAATTAAGATAACCAAGCCTAACCATGATGAATATTTAAACAAATTCAATTCTCAAATTTTTACGCTAAGTTTAATTAATTATAATTTAGAATAACTTTTTTTCGACTAGTTGTTGAAAAAATTCAGGAGCAGATTTTTTTATTGGCATATAATCTATACCCAGATCTTCTTTACTTTTTTCATTATTGAAAAATACTGCATATCCTACATTATTTGACACAAAGTTTCTTTTTACGCCAAAGAATGGTGCAAGAATCCAGAATAATAACTTTGGTGCTTTTCGTTTAGGAAAGGGATAAATATTCCCAAAAGAATCTTTAAGTATTTCACCAAGCTCTAAGAAAGAAATACTTTCTGACGATAGAATATACCTACCACTAGCACTTGAATTTAATGCAGCCAGTAAATGGGCTTTCCCAACATCTCGAACATCTACCATTCCAAGTGTTAAATCTGGAGCGCCGTACTTTAGGTCGCCATTTCCAAATTGAAGCATTACTTTTTTACTCTGAAAATCAGCCAGTGGATTTAAAGCTGGACCAACTACAAATGAAGGATTTATACTAATTAAGTCCCATCTGTTTTGCTCTTTACACATTTCCCAAGCTTTTTTTTCAGCTAGTGTTTTTGAGTAACTATACTCGTTGTTGGTTTTTGAAGATGTAGTATTCCACATAGTCTCATCAAATGTGCGGTTAGGTACCCCAAGAGAATCAATTGCATCACCATAAATTGCTGCTACACTGCTTGTTAAAATCACTCGCTTTACCGTTTCTGTATCATTAACGCTTTTAAGAATGTTCTTGGTGCCATTCAATGCCGGATCTATCAATTCTTGTTGAGGATTTTTTGTTTCTAAGAGAAATGGGGAAGCGGTATGCAAAACAATTTGGCATCCTTTCATGGCCTCTTCATACGAACCATTTTTCAGTAAATCTGTCTCGAAGTAGATTATATCACCTTCGTGATGTTTAGCCAAGTCATCAAGGTGTTTTCTTTTCTGTTTATTTTTTGCATCCCGAACTGCTGCATGTACGGTAAAACCTTCCTCTAGGAAGAATTTTACCACCCAGCTTGCAATATATCCTGTTGCGCCGGTAATCATTACTGGACTGCTATTATTTATTTTCATTGCATGCTTTAAGTATGTTTATAATTCAGAACTAAATTGCGATAAAAAATTCCAGATCAATTGGTTTGTACCGGCTCCATTATTTGCGATATCAAGCCATAAATGCTCTCCATTTATTATTTTATAGTATTCAATATATGCATTTTCCTCTTGGTCTAGATATGAATGTAGTTCTACCGTGAGGCCATCAGAGCTGTAGGAAGTAATATTGGGATTTAATGATGTGCTATTTACATCAGACCAGAATGCAATTGCCTCATCAATTGATGCATAGTATCCGTTTATACCATTCAATGGCCGCGCATCGTCTGAGGTGCCGTGGATAATCATTACCCCAACACGGTTAGATGGTGCACAGCTTTCTGAGCTCGGATTATCTAACATCAAACCAGAAACGGGTGCGACTGCAGCTATGCTGCTATTTAAGTAACAACCAAGTGTAAAAGCAATATCACCACCATTTGAGAAACCTGTGGCATATAGTCTTTTTGGGTCAATATTATAGGTAAGTGATAGTTCATTTATGAGTGCGTCAATAAAGCCAAAGTCGTCTACAGTACTTTTATTACTATCGGATAACAGCATCGAGTTCCAATGGGTTGAGCCACCGTTATCAAGCTGTAAACCTTGAGGATACACAAGAATGAAATTTGCAGTATCTGCGATTGGGCGCATATCTGCTAAATACATTTGACCAGTAGCGGTTCCACCTCCTCCGTGGAAATTCATAACTACAGGAACTGGTACCGAACCAGTATATATTTCAGGGACATGTAGGAGATACTCCCTCTCGACACCATTATGGTTCAAAGTTATTGCATTTTCATTTTCAATATTATCTTTATTCCCCCAGAATTCTGACTCTGATTCATCGCTTTGACCGCACTGGTAGCTAAAGAAAACGACCAAAATGATGTAGGTCGCTTTGCGACCGAATAGTTTGAAGAATTTATTCAAATGTTAGTAGTCCCAAAATCCTAGACAAGACATGATTCAAAAGTTGCTAATGGATTATTTTTGTTTGAATTGATATTCAAGTATGCCCTCAGAAATTTTTGGTGGGCCAGTAACATACTCCATCAAGCCTGCCATAATGGATTGAACTTTTTCTGCGTTTGCATCAAGAATTTCTTTACTTTCCCAAACTGCAACTCCCGTTACCTCATCATGACCTGATTTAAAATAACTTAAACTGTGAATACCTTTTATGCTTCCAAAAAATTCGTCATTACTCCTAAAATAATTTAATACATCGTCTGATTTACCTTCTTTACAGGATACTTTTCCCACTCTATAAAACATGAATCCCCCATTTTGATTTATCACAATTTACATATGAATACTAGCTCAATACATTCACGGAATTATTGATTATTTTTTACAGTAGAATAAATTTAGTTATAACCGTTCTAGTTGCTCAGATTTCCACTTTATAAACCAGACTTGGAACACGATTGCTAAATTTTATGGAGTAGTAAATTGGAAGTAAAGCAGCAGTTAACATCCACAATCTGTCTATATATTGGTTAAAAGAAACATAGGCCAGAGTTGGATAGAGTATATCTCCTGATAAAAAATTGATTTGATAAATAAGTTTAACTGAGCTAGCAAAAAGATGGATGGCTAAATATAAAAGCCCTAAAATTTTTTCATTTTTAGTCAACTTAGCGACTTTTTTATAGTACACATAATTTTTAATACTCAAAAAAGATAGTGCAAAAATAAGACAGGTAAATGGAGCTAAATGAAAAAATAAACTCTCCTCAGGAGACACAGAAAAAATGGTTGTGAATAAGCACAAACAAATGAATTCTATAGTGCTTGATGCAGAAAATAATACAAAGCTTGTTTGAGAAATATTCGATAACAAATAACCTTGGTAAATTCGCAACCAACTTGTTACAATATACGATACAATCAAAAGAAAATTAATAACCCAAATTGAAGGTAATACGAAGGTAGCAGGATATGTATCAAAAAAGATACATATGTTATTGTAGCCAAAATGATGAATAAGAGGGTTATCATCAAATTTTACATCAGAGTAATAAATTGTCAGCCAGCCTCCAATCAGAACTACAACCCAGAAGCATACGTAAGCATAAAGCCGTAAGCCTTCTGGGCTGATCTTCCAGACGATACAATTTTTTTCATTGTCTACAGCCTTGCTTATTGCTGAACCCATTTTTAATCTCCCATTATTAAATATTTTAACCATGTCGAACCAAAAGTACGAAGCCCATATATATTGGAAAATAGAAAAAAGTTAAATGCCATTTATTCAATTTTTATATTGACAATATTATCAGGCTTTGACTGTAATTTTATCTCTTTTATGGCTCTTGAAATGTCATTAGCATCTAGATGATTTTTTTTCTGATCGAACCCAAAATCATGATCTCTCCATGTTGGATGGTTTTTGATAAAATCTTCTTGTTGTTCTATTGCATCTTTCTTAGTGGAGACACAACTCCCCAAACAAAATACTAAAATAGATAGTAAAAATTTTGCCACTAAAATCTCACAATACTAAATATACCATAGAACTTGCAAATAAAAAAATTTTGTGAATTTGATGGTTGGCACAAACAATACTTCTGGAATATCTTTAATACCTAATTCCACTAATTTTATACAAAACAATATAAGGATAACAAATGATCATTCACATGAAGTGGCTCATAAGAAATATAATTTTAATGTTTATTGCCCTATCACTTTTTAGCTGCAAAGCCACTACTTTTAAGAAGGTTACAATTAATGCGTCCAAAGAAGAAGTATGGAGCACTATTAGCAAGCTGGGCGACCTCGATCATTATTCAGCACTCGATAGTGCATCCCTGACACCATCTGGTACTGCTACCGAAGGTGCCATCCACTATGTCGCACAAGGGAAAAACTACGCTAAATCAAAAGTAGTCTTTGTAGATGATTTAAAAACTATAAAAACAAAACTTATTGAAACAAGCTGGCCAGCTGATTACTGGAATGAATCTTGGCACGTTTATGATGATGTTGACGGTACCGGTCTAAAATATGTTATTGATTTTAAAATAAAAGGATTTGCAAAGATTGGTTATCCCATATTGAGGTTGTATAACTCAAATGATATGGGGAAAACAATTCAAAATATAAAAGAACATATTGAAACCAATTTATGATAAAGCGTTGTCTTTAATATATTTCATTTTTATAATTTTTTACTGGTGCATGCACCGTCAAGGCTCCCCAAAATAAAACCAAAAATAGTGACGATACAGATAACAATATCTTTTTTACAGCGCTCCTTTTGTTGCCCTCGAAAATATCTAAAGTTTTTAATTAAAACTTTAAAGGACTGAAAAAAAATTAAAAAAATAAGAATCCTTTTTACGATTCCAAATTTTGATACTGCAGGTAGCGGAAAAGCTCTACTAAATGTGGCTACAAATTTAGATAGGAATATTTTCGATCCTCAAATTTGTTGCTCCCATGATAGAGGCGTTTTTATGAAAAATGTAAAATCGTCTGGGTTAAAAGTCCATTTAAAGAAAACAACGGTCTCAATGTCAAACCGTATTCATGGAATAATAAATTGTTTTTCTATAGCAAAGTTCTTCAAGAGTTTAGATGTTGATTTAATACACTCGATGCATTATTCGGATGATTATTCAGAGGCAATATCTGCAAAGATTGCTGGAATTCCCTGGATGTTTACAAAAAAGAATATGAGCTGGGGGGGAAATTCAAAAAATAGTTGGAAACTTAGGGCTTTCCTATCAAAACACATACTTGCTCAAAACAATGATATGATACAAGAATTTTTTCCGGGGTCTGATAAAGTAACTCTTATACCAAGAGGTGTTGATACGAAAGAATTTCATCCAATGAACAAAGATGTTGCCCTATCAAAACAATTTTCATTAGTCAATGTAGACAAAATCCTAATGTGTGTGGCAAATTTAGCTCCTGTTAAAGGCGTTGAAGTTTTAATAAATGCATTTGATCTATTGTGCGCAAATGAGAAAAACCTCAAATTAATTATTGTTGGTTCAGATGAAAACGATTACGCAAAAGGACTACGCTCTTTAGCTAATTCAAAGTCGTGTCGCAATAAAATATATTTTACAGGCAGGGTGTACAATGTAGAAAATTATTATTCTATTGCTGATATATTTATACTACCAACGCTAAATATCGGTAGAAGAGAAGGATGCCCTGTTTCACTTCTAGAAGCTATGGCATCAGGAATTGAGGTTATTGCAAGTAATGTATCAGGTATAAATGATGTTCTACAATATTTCCCTGACAATATGTTTAACCCTGGTGATGAACATGACCTCTATGAAAAAATAAAAAAAGTTTTAAACAACACGGTTTCAAAAAAGGACGACCTTTTAAAGCATGTCAGAGAAAATTACGATATCAAAATAGAGGCTAATAAACATGCAAACGTTTACGAAAGAATTCTTGCGTAACAGAATTTTTGGAATTTTGATTAAAAAAAAGTATAATCAGTTAATTTTGTTAACCACGTTTGGGATAACACTAAAATTTCTGGATGGAATTGTTTTTGGCTATGGAGCTATTACCTTTAGTCTCTGACCAACTGACAAATTTAGCAGCGTGCGTAATGAAATATTTAAATTAAATGATTCACATTTTAGTTTAATTTTATATTCAGTGGCTATTTTTCTTAACGACACTATTTCCCCGGCAAATACTTTTGGTCCAGATACTTTACTTTCATCAGGCAACATAAAATGACCCGGTCTAATTGAGACCAAGTGCTCACTTGTTTCAACATCAAAGAACTTGTTTTTTGATGTGGGGAACATATCTAACGGAATAAAATTAGTTTCCCCAAAAAGTAATGCAATTTTTTTTGATTGTGGGTTCTCATATACCTCTTCAGGCTCCCCAATCTGCATGATTTTACCCTTGTCCAAAACAGCTATTCTATCTGACATACTCATTGCATCCATTATATCATGTGTTACTATAATGGCAGTTGTACCAAATTTCTTTAGAATTTCTCTAATTACTTTAGTCATGTTCGTTTTTAGGTTGGAGTCTAAGTTGCTCATTGGTTCGTCCATTAGAATGAGACTTGGATTTATTGCTAATGACCTCACAAGCGCTACCCTTTGCTGCTCTCCACCGGAACATTGATGAGGATATTTCTTCATAATGTCTGCAATACCTGTTATCTGTATCAGTTGGTCAATATTTTTTTTGTTATTAACACTGTTCTTACCAAAGTATATATTTTGTTGGACAGACATATTTGGGAACAGAGCATAATCCTGAAAAACTAGTGAACAATCTCTTTTTTCAGGGGGGGTGAAGGTATTGTCTCCATTTAAAACTTTGTTGTTTAATATAATCTGACCCCTATCAGGCTTCTCAAGTCCAGATATTAACCTTAGTAGCGTAGTCTTTCCGCTGCCACTACTCCCAACCACACTAATGATTTCGCCTTTTTCTAGCTCTAAAATGACATCAGCTAAAATTTTTTGATTTCCATAGCTTTTCATCAATCCTTGGGTACTCAGCATCTTTAGGTTCCTTTATCCATCTGATTTTTTATTAAAAGTATCGCGGGTAGCGAGATGCTGATTATAATGAGTGATGGAATTGACGACTGATAAAATTGTGCCTGATTAACAAGATCATAAGTCAGAGTAGAAAGCGTATCAAAATTGAATGGTCTTAAGATTAATGTGATTGGTAGCTCTTTAGAAATATCAATGAATACTATAAGACAAGCTATGAATATTGGTTTTTTTAAGACTCCATAATTTACGTTTAATAGTGACTTCACAGGTTTCACATTTAGTGTTCTTAAAGCCATATTGATATTTGTGCTAAGCTTGCCCATGCTAGAATCTATAGGTTGCCATGCAACAGCCAAAAATCTTACAATATATGAAAAAACCAGACCGGAAATTGATCCAATCAATAACAACGAGGTAAAATTCTCCATGGCGCTACTTAATTTTAATATGCCTATGGCAATGATTGCTCCAGGAATTGAATATCCTAAAGTAGCAACCTGACTTATCTTTTTTAAGGGGTCGTTATTAAAGTAATTTTTACTAAAAACTATTAAAAATGCTAGCATCGCAATAAGGATTGAAGAGAAAAAAGATATTGCTACTGTATTTATTGTGATTGCTATCAAATTTAGATTACTAAATGTAACCTCCGGCCGTAGAGCCCATGATAAAAGCCTTCCAACCGGAATACAGAACCCAAGAGATATAGGTACTAGACAAAAAGTAATTATCAGCATCTGATTTTTACCTTTGAGATCTGTTCTTTTGAAATAAGTTTTGCTTACACTGCCATCGTATTTTGCACCTTGCCTAGTAAACTTTTCAAGAGCTAGGATTAAAAAAACGAATGTGATCAAAAACGTTGAAAGCCTTAAAGCTGCATTCATATCATACATTCCAAACCACGATCTAAAAATTCCGATCGTCAACGTTGAAACTCCAAAATATTCTACTGCCGCGTAGTCATTTAACGTCTCCATTATGACTAAGCTTGAACCAGCAACAATTGCTGGTCTTATCAAAGGGATAATTACTTTTTGAAGTAATCGATCTGAAGAGATACCAAGCATATTTGCAACTTCAATTGCCTTGCTTCCCTGTATTAACAAAGAGGCCCTTGAACTCAAATAGACATAAGGATAAAGAACAAAAGAGAAAAGTAAGATAACAACTATATGAACAAAAATATTTTCAATGGAAACTGCACGTTCTAAACCAACAGTATTTTTTGTCCAAATGAATATAGGGTTAAGTATCTCAAGTATGTCGTAATATGCGTATGCTGCTATGTATGTTGGAATAGTTAGAGGCAGAATTAGAATCAACTCAATATATTTGCGACCGGCAAAATTGTAAGCGGTAACGAACCAGGCACACCCTACACCAATAATCGTACTCATAATTCCAACTCCTATTACAAGGTAAAGTGTTGAAGAAAAATAGCCAAACAAAAGGTGTTCTTTTATATGTAACCAGTTTTCTGATGCAGCATTAAAATTGTAGAATGTCAAGAAGATTGGCAAAAAAATAACTGCACAAGTTCCAAACGATAGGACACTCCAAAGATTGATTCCCGCTATAAATTCATTTCTAATATATTGGTAGGCTTTTTCCAAATGTATATGTTACTATTGTTTATTCCCATCCTGCTAAATCAAATATTTTTACAGCCTCTGCATTGTTATCGCCTAATATAGATAACGCGATGTTGTCTGCTTTGAACTTACCCCACTCCACATGTGTGCCTAAGCTAGAGTTATTGTAATCAAGCGGGTACTCATAATTTGCTTCGGAGAATATTTTTTGGTTTTCTTCTTCTGTTAAAAATTCCAGAAATCTTATTGCATCCTCTTTGTTTTTTGAGCTGGCAGTGACCGCTCCACCACTTATATTAATGTGAGTTCCGTTTTCGTCCTGGTTGGGGAAAAATATATTTAGCTTCTTGGCAACCTCGCGATCTTCCTTTTCTGAGGAATTTGCTAGTAGACCCAGATAATAAGTATTTATCACTGCTAAATCGGCGACTCCTGAAGCAACGGCCCTAGCCTGATCCCTATCATTACCACGAGGTTTTCTAGCCATGTTCGTTCTAACTGCTTTCGCCCATTTTAAAGCGCTCTTGGATCCATTTTTATTTATTAATGAGGCTAATAATGATTGATTGTAGATATTATTAGAGGACCTTACCACTAGTCTCCCTTTCCACTTTGGGTTTGCTAGATCTTCATACGTGGATAGCTCATGTTTTTTTATCCTGTCGTTAGCATATACTATGACTCTTGCCCTCAATGTTAAACCAAACCAATAATTCTCATTATCTCGCATAATATCAGGTATATTGTTAGTTAATTTTTTCGAAAAGATTGGTTGAAGCAAGCCAAGATTTTTTGCTCTCACTAATCTTCCTGCATCGACAGTCAGTAAAATGTCTGCTGGAGAATTTATACCCTCACTTACTAACCTCTGCATTAATTGATCAGCGCTTCCCTTAATTACATTGATTTTTATACCAGTAACATTTGTGAACTTTTTAAACAAAATCTTATCTGAATCATAATGCCTGTGAGTATAAATGTTTATTTCTGCAAATAGAAAAGACAAGATACTGAAAAGTATTATCGACTGTTTAAAACTTTTTACGTACATTTATTTGATGCTCCATATTACTGTTCAATACTATGATTTAATTTTATTTGTTGAAATTTACATCAAATTGAAGGAATAAATAATTGCGATTCATTCTCAATAATATGGTTTGATGTTTTCATATAGTAAAGCGCTAAACTGGACAGAGCATCACCAGTTATTCGCCAAGTTTGTGTATTCTGTTTTCTGTCCTTTAAATGAGAAAACTTTTGCCTTGGCGCGAATTTTCATTTTGTTTCTCCTAAGACAGCCCAAAAATTAGCAATGGTGACAAACATACATGCATATCTAAAACTACTCAATCTTATATAAATAGAAAGCCCACGCATGGGGACTTCATTTAACTAATGTTTACAATTAAATAATCTAAATGAAATAAATGGGATTAATTTTTTTTTTCTTTTGATGAATAATTGATCCCAAATAAAATCAGTATTATACCTAAGACTGCATTAATCATATCAGACCATTTAAAATCAAATATTAGGCCAATAAAAACGTTTGCAATTATTAGTGATCCACATGTAAGCATAATAAATTTATTAATCTTGTTCATATCTGAATCTACTTATTACCCTAAAACAAAAAAAATCCACGGTTATGGTACTAAAATAAGAAAAGGTTCTATTCAAATTAATTTTATATTCCCACTTCAATGTTAAAGGTGAATAGTCTCAAATTTCGATGATCCAATTAGAGCTGCATATTTTGAAAATTGACTTGAGAAGATTTCTTTACTTTTTAATTGATAAATGAATTTACATTTTGACAATAGAAAGAAATCTATTAAGGTTTTATCATGACTTAATTTTGTTTTACCTAAATCAGTATGTACAGGAACACCTTTAGTGATTATGATATCGTTATATGTATCTTTACAATCTTTATTAAAGTTGTAGCTGTCAGAAAATAAATATATAGTATGTTTTGGATGCATTAATTTTATTTCATAAACAATTTTTTTAATTTTTTTAATTAGTACTTCTTTATCTTGCTGGTTTAAGGTCCCTAAATCAACTGTGTCAATAAAGTCTCCCAAAATTGAACCAAATCTTATGTGTATTCCAACACAATTGGAGGTGTCATATTTTGATAATAAATTTTTTAGGAATTCAGTTTTTTTGAACAGTTCAAAAAAACTATCTTTCCAAATTTCATCACATCGATAATCATTTAAATAATTGGTGTAATCTAGGTTTGTATAAATGTGATTTTGGCCACAATAACGATTATTTAATCTTTTAAAATCGTCAAGAAATAATTGATAATTGAAATGATCCATACTGTATAATAATTTTGATTCAGGATAGTTCATATTTAATTGATTTTTATGACAGGACCAGTCAATCATGTTTGGAATTAAATAAACCGAAAGGTCAAATGGCGTATGATGATATATTTTGAATTTACCTTTACTAAAAAGTTTTGAAGCTTGATAGGTAGTAATCATTCCCTTCAGACGATCAACAAATCCCCCATGATTAATGCTGCCATTGAAAACGATTATATTGACTAATTTTTTTTTAAAGCTTGATCTAAATGAAATTCTATAACTTTTGCTATAAAGAAAAAAATTTTTTAACCTGTTTTTTAAATAATTGTACAAAAGCTTAATTAATAAAATATTATTGTAACGTTTTATCTAATAAATAAAAAAGATAATCAATTTTATCTTTAATATCATAATGATGGTTACCAACGAAAAATCCATATTGATCAACTAGGTTAGCGTTATCTAGATTATCAAAAATAGTATAATCAAAATAATCAATTACTCGATTGTTAGTGAAATTGCCACTTATTATTGGCCTTGTCTGTATACCAGCTTTTTCTAGTTGCTGAATTAGAGTCCTCCTCGTAGTGTTAATGGTTGGATTAAGGATTAGTGAAAATCCAAACCAGCTACTCTCACCAATTTCTTTCTGCACCATGACATAAGATTTCTTGGAAGCGAGAGAGTGAAAATGATCAGCATTAGATCTTCTATTATCAATAAATCCATCTAGTTTTTTTAGCTGGGATTGACCGATTTTCCCAGAAAATTCTAGCGGTCTTAGATTATATCCAGGCAAAACAAATTTAAATGATTCTTCAAATGGAAAATTAGATTTAGTTCCCGTTATATGATTTGTTTTTGGTAAGTTTCTCGTCCAGCCATGAGCTCTTAAGGATAGCAATATTTGATATAATTCCTCATCATCAGTTGTTATCATACCTCCCTCCATCGTTGATATATGATGGCTAAAAAAGAAACTATTGGTGCCCATTAAACCAAATGTTCCTGTATATCTTTCTTTATATTTAGCACCCAAAGACTCGCAATTGTCCTCTAACAAGATTATATTTTTTTTTTCAATCATCCTGTTGATTTCTTCAAATTCATTTGAGTTTCCTAAAACATTTACAGCAAATATTAATTTTGTTTTTGAAGTAATCGCCTTTTCTAAACTAGATAATTTAAAATTCAAAGTTTCTTTGTCTATGTCAACGAATTTTAATTTTAATCCATATTGTTGAAGAGGATAATAGGTTGTGGACCACGAAATTGCAGGTACGATGACTTCATCACCCCTCTTTAGAAAATTATCTTTTTTGTAAAATAAAGAGGCAACAGCTAACAAGTTTGCCGAAGATCCAGAATTAACCATTACTGCATACTTAGTTTTGAAATATTCTGCAAAATCAATTTCAAATTTCTTAACCTCTTTTGCCATTGTATATTGGTTTGATTCCATGATATCCTTAATAGCAGCTAGTTCTTCACTGCCCCATGTATCGCTTGTAAGTGGATATTTATTTTTCATTTTCTACGCATAGTGTTTTTTGAAGAATTCGTAGGTGATGTTTAAACCTTTTACAATATCTGTTTCTGGCATCCATCCAACTTCTTGCTGTCTTTTAATACATACGAGTTTCTGTTTAATACCTTCAGGTTTATTATTGTCGTATACCATTTTACCCTGATAGCCAATAATTTTTGAAATATACTTGTAATAATCAATAACAGAATGATCAACTCCCATTCCAATGTTCATAATATCCGGTAATAAATTAAATTTTTTAATGATTCCCAAAATGAAACCCGCGATATCAGATGCAAACATATTCTCTCTTCTAGCAGTTCCGTTACCCCAAACTAAAACCTCATTGCTGTTATTGACTTTTGCTTCATGAATTTTGCTTATAGCCGCAGGAATCATATGGCTTTTTTCATTTGCGAATGTGTCCCAACGGCCATACAGATTACATGGAATAATTGTTTTATAATTGTGCGTACCTCGTTCGAGATTTATGTATTGACATAGTCTTTGAGCATACAATTTAGATATAGCATATCCCTCATTAGTTGGTTCGCACAACCCTTTGAAAAGATAATCTTCTTTCAACGGGCTGCTAGCATCTTTAGGATACATACAAGAACTACCAATATTCAATAAATATGGTATCCCAACCTCATAAGCAGAACTTATGAGTGAATTCGCCATAATGGTATTGACCGTCATGAATTTAACTGGATGCGCAATGTTCGCTTGGATTCCACCAACAACCCCAGCGGAATGAATAATAAAATCAGGGCAGATACTTTTTAAATATTTTTTAACCGATTCTTTATCTAGCAGGTTTAAATCTTTTGATGTAGGGTTGTAAAGTCTAAAATTTTTGTTTTTTTCTAATCTCCAATATTGTTCACAAATGTTTTTTCCAAGGAATCCGGAACTTCCTGTCAGTAATATCTTCAAAATAAATCTATGATTAAAAGTCTTATAGTCCAGCCTGAATTTCTTCATTTATCATTTCGGCAATGATCAAATCCAAATCGTATTTTGGTTGCCATGATAATTCTTTTTTTGCCATCGACGCATCTCCGACTAAGTTTTCTACTTCAGTCGGTCGAAAATATCTGGGATTAATTTCAACAACGACCTCACCAATTCTGTTTAAAAATTTGTCTTCACATGAAATTCCAATCGCTTGATAATATTTTTTCTTGTCTATATTATCAATATAACCCTTTTCTTTTAGACCAGTGCCTTTAAAAATAATTGATACGCCCAAATAATTAAATGCCTTAATTAAAAATTGACGCACGGTTATATTTATTCCTGTTGCAATTACATAATCTTTAGGCTCCTTTTGTTGCATCATCAGCCACATAGCTTCCACGTAATCTCTCGCATGCCCCCAATCCCTTTTTGAATCAAGGTTGCCTAAAAATAATTTCTTTTGTTTTGAAAAGATAATTTTCTTTAATCCAATCACAATTTTCCTTGTCACAAAAGTCTCGCCTCTTTTTGGAGATTCATGATTAAAAAGAATACCATTACAAGCATAAATTCCATATGCTTCTCTGTAATTCTTTGTTATCCAAAATGCATATAGTTTTGATACCGCATAAGGAGAGCGGGGATAAAATGGTGTCAATTCATTCTGAGGAATCTGCTGTACCTTACCATATAATTCTGAAGATGAAGCTTGATAAAATTTTACTATTTTTTCTAAGCCGAGAATTCTAATAGCTTCAAGAATTCTAAGTGATCCAAGTGCGTTAGTATCCGAAGTATACTCTGGAAGCTCAAAACTAACTTTTACATGCGATTGGGCTCCTAGATTATAAATTTCGATTGGTTTTATTTTCTTGATTATTGTTAATAAGTTGGTTGAATCCGTTAAATCACCATAGTGTAAAAAGAAATCATTTTCTTTTTCATGAATTTCCTTAAACAAGTGATTAATTCTATTAGTATTGATTGTAGAACTTCTCCTCTTAATACCGTGTACGATGTAACCTTTTTTTAATAATAATTCTGCTAAATAAGAACCATCCTGTCCAGTTATACCTGTTATTAAAGCAATTTTTTTCATAATCTTTTATAAATAAATATTATTTAAAGTCTTTTTTGTATCTTTTTTTTGTACCATGGATATCTTTATTCTTTGAGTACAGATGAGATCGTAAAGCTTCTATATTAATTGCAACTTCGCTAATGACAAAAATAATATTGTTTAATTGCAACGATAGATCCTGTTTAACTATTGCTTCCTTCATATCCCAATATACCTTTACTTTGAACTAGGCTAAAACATCATATATCTATAAATATTCTTAAAGATATTACCTACGATCAATCACAACTATTTTATTATATTAATTCGGTTTCTGAAAATTTCTAAAGTCGCCAATAACACCAAATACTTACAACTATCTAAATCTAGTAACCATTTATACATTGAGGCCATACATATCCCCGACCACTTTTCCAAAGTTCTAAAAAAAATTTGTAGAATGTGCCCTCATCTTCTGTGCAAACTATAGTTAGAAAAATTAGGTTTCACTATCACCAATCTGAAACGACATATGACAGGTAACTTGTATCAGATATTTTTCCCCAACTTAACCCAATAATTATTAGTAGTGGTAAATATCTACGCATAACTAAACCTAACCACCACCTCCATACAAAGAACCCCACGAATGTGGGGCTTGTTGTGATGTGAATTTTTTTAAAAGTACTATTTTAGAAGTACCATTTTCCTGGTCTGCCTAAAATTACCAGCTTGAATTGTATAAATGTACATTCCAGCTGAAACAGGTTGACTAAGATTATTAGTAGCATCCCATTTAACCGACCTAAAACCAGCTACTTGCTCTTTATTTACTAATGTCTTTACTTCCCTACCCATTAGATCAAAAACATTTATACTTACAAACTCATTTTTAGGAAGATCATAGCTAATGCTTGTTGTTGGATTAAAAGGATTAGGATAATTTTGATGAAGTGCAAACTCCCTAGGTATGACAAAATTATCACTTACAACATGCAAATTGATATCACTTTGATTACCCGTCCTTTGATTATTGCCTTGAAATGTGCCCCATATTGCATGATATTGATCACGCGAATTATAATCTGTATCTAAGATCATTTTATAAACAATACCGCTGGTGTCACCAAAAAAAATTTTATTCCCAGATAAAAGAATTGGCGAAATAATAGATCCATCTGATGTGAACTTTGAAAATAATGCACCAGTACTATCAAGACAGTAAAGATTAGCACTGACAGACATATCTCCATCGGTATCACTTTCAGAACCTTTAGAGCCAACATAGAGGTTACCATTTCCATCAATGGCAGCAGTACTATGTAATTCACTTCCTAATTCAGTTGACCATATTAATTCACCAGCTGGTGAAAAGTTATAAAATGTACCATCGAGTGAACCAATATAAATATTACCAAAAGCATCAATGATGGGACTCGCTGTAATTCCCCCACCAGTGGCTACCTCCCATACAATTGATCCGCTAGATCCTGTATCATCTACTTTAAGCAATCGTCCATCCATAAGGCCAATGTAGATATTCCCATCAGCATCTAACGCAGGCGAAGATATTATTTCTGATCCCGTAGGTAAAAGCCAATCAAAGGATGGTAGAGTTGGGTCTAATGTTGTTAGATCGAAGCAAATTATTCGTCCATCCGATGTGCAAATGTAAAGTTTATTCTCGGATGAAATTGCAGCAGATGAATAAATAGGGGCGCTACAATTGTATGACCATATTGTTTCATTATTGGGTGTGATTGCTTGAAAAATACCATTATTTGTTCCAACATAAATATTTCCCAAATCATCCAAAGTAACAGATGCTGTGACCTCAGAACCCATAGCTCTAGGCCAGTTAGGATTCGTCACTCCCGAAGCATTGAAGGAATAAAGATTATTATCGGTTGAAGCAATATAGACCGTGTGATCATTTGTAATAGTAGACGCACTATTGATTTCACCATTCACCTCTAAATTATAATAAAAATTTAGGTTGCTATCAAAACGATATACAGCATCATTTGATGACACAGCATATAAACTGCTATTTTCCAGCATAGTTAGACCGCCTTCTATTTGTCCAGTAGTTACGTAACTGGTAACAGTATTAGACAAATAAACATTAATCCCTACTTGTGCTGTGTCTTTTTGATCACCATAATGTATGGCATAAGAAAACGCGTCTAATCCATAATAACCCTCACTAGTTTCGTATTGTAAAGAATAATCATCGTTTAATTGTATAGAAGCATTATCTGATACGTCCATAATTTCAATATTGTCGATGGAACCATAATCTATATTATAATCATTATTAAAAATATATAACGCTACAGAATTTCCATATACTTCAAAATTGTCATCAAGTAGGGTCATCACTGGCAGTTCACAACCTGTTCTAAAAGATCCCATAGTAACCCCTTCTGCTCCGCTATTAATACAGAGTGAATTTCCTGCAAGAAAGTAATTATCAATTTCTGGATCGCAAAACAATGGGTCAGAATCAATGTTTCCCTCCCCCTCCCAGCCACCTTGTATGTCAGAATAGGTAATATTGATCTGTCCATCATCTTCCATTTGAATGTCTAAATCTATGGTATTCCATACAATTGAATTGATTATTGTGATTTCAGAATTATCACTCATAACTGGCCCAAGATAATTATCAGAGACAGTTATATGTTCAAATAAAGGGGCAGAGTTCGAACACCATATTCCATAACCTAAATTTTCTATAACAGTAATATATGTCAAGGCTGGGTTTGAGTCTAGAATTTCAATACCATTACCCAAACAATTTTTTACTGTTACACTGTCTAGGGTTGGATATGCGTTTTCATCATTTTCATTGCTTGTAATTACAATACCATTCCCAGATTCATTGTTAACCGTAAATACCGATAAACCTGATTGTGAATTTTCTAAATATATTGGACCGGTGATAATGACATCTTGTTGACTGGCTCCAAATATTTCAATATTCCTTTCGACCAAAGTGAAACTTTCATTATAAAGGCCTGTAGCAACTAAAATTGTATCCCCATCTGGTATTCTATCAATTACATATTGAATAGACCCGAAAGGATAATCAACTGACCCATCACCTTCTGTGTCAGATCCCTCTGTTTGAACATGCCATACAGGGCCATTATAAATAAATCCACATCCTAATTCAAATGCTCCAATATTATCACCATTATCTCCTGATCCTATGCAAGGTGAATTTTCAGCCAATGTATAGTCGCCATTTAGGGGATCACAAAATAATGGATTTGCATCAATATTCTCATCACCCCAATTCACAAAACCAATATCTTCATTTACCACAGCATCTTGACCACCTTGTATGTTGCAATGATTTATAGTAATCGTTCCAGATGCTACATGGGCCTGTTGATATCCATCCCACTCCGTAGAGTTATTCCATAAAATACAATTTGTGAACTCCGCAGCTGAAACACTATGAACTTGAATTCCTCCACCGTAAATGTTAGCTGAATTATTTACTATAGTTGAATTAGAAATATTCAAATGCGCCTGATTTTCGAGGTAGATTCCTCCACCAGCGTAAGAAGCATGATTCCCAGCTATAAATAGACCATCAAGCGTGGGGCTCCCATTAGAACATTGAATTCCGCCACCCTCATTTCCGGCATTATTATTGATCACATTTAAATTAATTAATTGAGGACTGAAATATGCAACAAGGATGCCTCCTCCTCCAGAAGCGAAACCATTTTGAATAGTAAAATTTTCTATTGTACAAACATCATTATCATTGTAGGTTGGATTCTCAAGTGTAAAAACACTGCCTGAATTTTGTCCGTCCACGATCGTCGAGTCTTTACTTTCGCCTGATACAACTACATCTTTTTTATTTAGAATAACATTTTCAAAATATGTTCCCTTCTTAACAAAAATTATATCACCTTGCCCGGCAGCATTAATGCCTGCCTGAATGGATCTGAATGGATTCTCTTCTGAGCCAGAACCAGTCTCATCTGAACCTGTATTGGACACATATATTTTTAAATCAATTATACCACATCCGACACCATATGCACCCATGTTAGCACCGTCTTGGCCTGCCCCAACACACGGTGAGTTCTCTGCTAACGTATAATCATTGGAACCAACATTACAAAAATTAGGATTACTATTGATGTTACCATTACCTGGCCATGCACCCTGAACGTTAGAATAGGATACACTAACATTACCATCTTCATTAACAATCTCCTGAGATTGGTCATTCCAAAGTATACTACTCACAAAAATAAGATCAGCACCATCTCCTTGGATGACTGCATTATTATCATCTGCTAAAAGATTATTTGTAATTGTTACATTATTGAATGTCAGGGTCGATGGGTTATTAGATGGATTTTCAAATTTTATGGCACTACCCTGTTGTGCCTCATTGTTCCTGATAACAACATTAGACATAGTGAGATTTGACCTTTGGCAATAGACGCCTCCTCCATACAAATCCACGATGTTGCTCGTGATGATACAATGGGATATGGTTGGGCTGGAATCAGAACAATATATCCCACCTCCAACATATTCTGTGTATCCGTTCTGTATGGTGAACCCTGTCAGGACGCACGATGAGTTCTCTTCATTTTCAAACTTTACAACACTACCAACGCTACTGCCATCAATGATAGTAGATGCAATATATGAGGCATCACCGGTGGTTAAAAATAAGGAGCCGACAATTATATTTTTGCCGTTAAAATTGATGTTTTCATAGTAGACACCTGGAGCAACCGATACAGTATCTAAATAGTAAGAGTTGTCGATAGCATATTGGATAGTTGCAAAAGGATTTAACTGAGAGCCATCTCCTGTTTCATCTGAACCTGTAGTTGTTACATGCCATATTGGCCCCTCATATTCATTCTGACTCCAAGCCAACCCAATGGATAGTAATATTGGTAAATACTTACGCATACCTAAATCTAACCATCATCCCACAAATAAAAAACCCCACGAATGGAGGGCTTAATGAGCAAAGATAACTCTATTTCAATAATATCATTTTCTTAGTCTGCCTGAACTCTCCAACTTCAATACTATACAGATAAAGACCTGCTGATACAGGCTGACCTTGATTGTTCGTAGCATTCCAATTTACATTTTTGATCCCTGCGGTCTGGAAACCACTAATAAGAGTTTTAATTTTTCTCCCTGTTAAATCATGGATGATAATATTGACTATCCCATCAGTGAGTAATTCATAACTTATTTTTGTTAATGGGTTGAAAGGGTTGGGATAATTGTCTTTTAATGTAAAATTATTTGCAGGAATATTAGTATTACCAATTTTTAAAATTTCACCCCCGCCAGACCAATAAATATTGTCTAGCCCAAATTCACAAGAGGCTCCATTTACCTCAAGAATTATAAATTCATAACTGAGCATTCTAAGATCAATAAATTCTCCTCTAATATCTTCGATAGGAATTGAGGCCTGGCCCCAATCACCATTTCTTACCAATCCATACGTAGTTTGGTTTGATGGAAAATTAACATAAGATTGATTGCCCCAAGCATCCATTATACCAATTTGAAAAGAAATGTAGGAAGGTATCTTAATGCTAAAATTTAAATGCCCTTCTGAAAAATTAAATAGATTTACGGGTTGCATCGACATTATTCCAGCTCCAAACCATCCTAAACCGGTTGTGCTCCATGCAATTCCATTTTCTCCCTCGTAGGGTTGAATGCTCCCCTCTGCAAGAGTTCCCTCCCAAACATAAATTTCGGCATCTAAACCGGGGGTCAACCCATTATCAGTTGAGGTTAAATCTGTAAAAAGACCAAAGTCACCCACTTGAAATTCTGGCGGTCCCTCATTGACTTCACCATATTCTCCCCATTTCATTACTTTGATATAATCAATAAGCATCTTAGCTGGAAACGGTAATGATATTGATGAACCACTTGCGGGATCTCCCAAGGAATAAGCATCAGTAAAATTTCCTCCCAAAGCCAAATTAGAGACAAAATAAAATGGTGAGTGAAATTCATCAGAAACACTGTCTATATTAAATACATCAGTAAATANAAANTGTTCAACCTCGTTATCTATTACACTAAATAAAATACTATCTGGATTCCAATATACGCGATATTTGAGAAATCTATTCGTTAAATTATCATAATTATAATATGGTCTGCAGTAGTCGTCTTCGGGATCCCATGATATGCTAGCAGCACCTGTAGGATTTTCTGGTACCAGAGCTTCGTCTGCATAAAAAATTGCATTCGCTCCAACTACTTGATTCACNGTTGAGTTATTNAAACCATTACCTCCATTATGCTCATCATGTAGATCTCTAAAAGATTGCCTTTGCCCCATTTCCATAATATCAATTTCTCCATTTCTTGGCCAAGTCAAGTTAGATAAGCCGAGGAGCCAAACAGCTGGCCAGCCACCTAAATCTATATCAGGGATAAGAACCCTGGTTTCGATGACACCATATTTTACACTAACCTTAGATTTTGTATTGATCCTTCCTGATGTATAGTTTAATGGATTACCCCATTGATCATTAATGCCGGCTCCTGATTCTTCTTTAGCAGTAATTTGAACTGCATTATTACCTATCTCATCGGGTACCTCTACTATCTCAACATTTTCAGATTTATAGTATTGTAATTCTCCGTTACCCCAGCCCCAAGAACCATTCCCAGTTTCAATAATCCAATTATCAAGATTATCAAAATTTTCTTCCCAAATAACCTCTCCAGGATTAGTTTGAGGAAGGGATACCCCCATTAGAAAAAAACAAAATATATATTTTTTCATATTTACCTTATCAAATCTTCTAACTTATGCATTATGTCATCCATGTCATGATGTCCGTGATTGTCTTTATGTCCATGTTTTTGTCCTGTTAATACCATAAAAGCGAAGATCAGAACGCCACCAGTGATTAAACCTTGTAAATATGATTTCATTATTAACTCCATTACTCTTTTTTATAATACTTAATCAATTTTGGTAAAGTTTTATAAAGTCCAATTAACCATAATGGAGCACCTAAATAAACTATATATTTCCCAACGTTACTAAATGAATACCAATTTGGATGATATAAATCTAATAAGAGATACGTTGAGAACATTACGCTACCTATTTTGGTGTAATTATCTACTACAAATTCTTTATCCATTCCTAAAATTTACAAAAAATAGCCTCAGGGAGTACTAGGGTGCTCCAGATGTATGGATAGTTACACTTATTGGGGATTTTATCATTGGTATTTGAGCCGAAATACTAACATTAGAAGTTTACAAGAGGCCTTCAAATATTATATGGGGTGTTTTATTGGCTTGGAATGTTTTGGGACTTTTTGACCTAATTGGCGCTATCGTTCTTACGTTTATTGTTCCATATGAACCATTTCCTGAAATCGGTCTTAATACATTTGGATTTCGAGCTGTTTTTACTCTAAATACTATAATACAGATTTCATCCATATACTTATTGTTTACTTCTGAACTATTTGAATATTTTGATATCAAATAAATTTCAATTGGTATATTTATAGACTTTTTTTGTACATGAGGATTTTTTTGGACTTCTATTAATTTACCATAAACGCACTCTCATAGCGTATGGACTTTGTAGAAATCTGTTCTAATATTTCACAGAAAATTAAAACCCGTCTCACCTTCTTTTATTGATTTTAAGCGATTAGTTAGTGAAAAGTTTTCAGGTACCAATAGCAAATGGCATCTTCCTCTGTTTTTGATAGACTCTGAATCATTAATGAATTTCATTTTTGCCAAATACAACACTTTGTAGCTAATTGATTTCGCCCAGTTGATAACTCGATCTAAATTTTCCTCAATTGGCAAAAGTTTAGAACTATGTATTTCTACTAGAAATTTAGTTTTTCCGTTTAAAGCTGTTCTTTTTGAACCCTCTAATACCTGAAATTCATGACCTTCAACATCAATTTTAACAAAATCAGGGATTACATTCTCATCTGCACATATTTTATCAATTGTTTTTGTTTTAACATCATATGAATTATTGAGGTCCTTTGCCGTAGATGAATAATCTTCGTACAGGCTTCCCGCCGCGCCCTCAAGAACAGAGTAAAATTCCAATATCTTATTATTTTCATTTGAAATACAATAATTAAAAATTCGTACTTTTTTCGAAAATCCATTTAAAATAGAATTTTCTACTGCTAGGGAAAGCGCATCAGGATTAGGTTCAAATAGATAGATTCTTTTCATAGAAGAAAATTTGTTAAATAAAATAGCATTTACACCAATATTACATCCTATATCAAAAATAATTTTTGCATCTCTTGACAATTCAATCGACCACCCGGTATCATAATCTGGTATAATTTTCCCATAAAGATAAAATTTTTCATTTAAAAAATTTTGGTGTTTTGGCACTCTTACTCTTATACCCATGTTATGAAAGAATTGTTTAAACCTCGTTCTTATGTGGAATGTTTTAAATATTTCACTGTTCATATTTAATATCTTTTTTCTAAGAATAATTAGAGAATTTCTCTTTGTCCTATCTAAATCTAAAAATTACAGTACAATGTGTGCTTGTCTTTGTTCAGCACACACGCCACCGTGATACTAATCAATTATAGTAAATGTATCATTATAGAAGATGCTTTCACTTGAATTGCCAACCATTATATCATAATTACATTTTTCTACTACATCTTTCTTTAACACACTATTAAAAGATGCCAGCCTATGCACAGGAATTGTTAATTGAACTCTTCTCTTCTCTCCATGTTTTAAAAATACCTTCTCAAATGATTTTAACTGTTTATTTGGAACATATTTTGATAAAACATCAGGGCGTACATATAATTGAACAACCTCAGCGCCTTCCATATCTCCAGAATTGATTATGTCGAATGTGACAAGTATTGTATCTTTAATCTGAAATTTATCTCCATTCATCTTAAAATTATTCAGCTCAAAAGTTGTATAACTCAACCCAAATCCAAAGGGATAAAGTGGCTGATCCTCTAGGTACATGTAAGTTCTTCCTTTCGTAATATCATAATCATAGAAATCGATCAACTGATCATCATCTTCATAGAAAGTTATTGGCAGTTTCCCATTTGGACTGTAATCTCCAAAAATAATGTCAGCAATTGCGTTTCCACCCTCCTGGCCAGGGTACCAAGCCTCAATAATGGCTGGTATATTATCCTTCTCCCACTTTAATGATACTGGGCTTCCATTTATCAGCACTAGAATTATATTCTTATTTACCTCATGGACGGCCTTTATAAGTCTCTGCTGGCTAGGCAAAAGTGAGATGCTCTCTCTGTCATGTAATTCCTCCTCAAGTGCATTATTTGATCCAACCACCATTATTACTAATTCAGATTCATTTGCTAATTTTACGGCATCCTTAATTAGGTTGTCTCTCACTACCCTCCACCCTACAGTTACTTCTGACCAATCAATATCTTCAACATATTCAACTTTAAAGTCGTAGGATTTTCCAGCAACCAATCTTTTGGTCAAACCAGTATCCCAATGTCGCAAACTTGTCCATTGATCGACAACAAGCTGATCATCAACATATATTCTCATACCAATATCTTCTTTTGAACTTCTAACTGTGGTACGTGCATTGAAAAAATATCTTCCTGACTCTTTAGGTTTTATCTTACCTGTCCAGCGCACAGAAAAGTTATCATTATTAACAATAGAGTCTGGGAACTGACCCTCATCCCACCAGTGATGTTGCATCAAAGTGTCTAAACGCACTAAAACGGGTTCACCCTGGAATTTCATATTATTGAAAAATTCCGCCATTAGGCCTTTTTCTCCAGATGGACTAATTAAATGTTCTCCGGACAGCACAGGCAAAGGGTCTTTTTGATATATCGGTGCACCTTGCGCATACTTTACACTTGCCTGATACCCAAGTTTTGTTTTTATACCCTCCAAAGGCGATACTTTATAAGATGGCAAGCCACTATAATTTCCAAAGTGAGCAGTATCAGCATTTGGACCTATAACAGCTATTGATTCTACTTCTTTCGTAATTGGCAGGAAGTTGTCATCATTTTTTAATAATACAATTGACTCTAGTGCTACTTGTTTTGCCAAATGCCTGTGATTCTCGGAGTCAATTACATCTTCAGAGATTTTTGCATGTGGGACCATATGCTGCGGGTCGAAATCTCCAAGTAAAAACCTGGACCTTAAAATTCTTTTGAGATTTACATTGAGTTCTTCCTCAGATATAAGCCCACTTTCAATGGACTCACTCAGATACTTACTGTATTCACCACCACAATTCATGTCTGTACCGCTTTTCAAAGCCTTAGCGACTGCCTCCTCTTCCGTGGATGTATAAAAGTGGTTTGCATGTATATTGTAGATAGCACCACAATCGGACACAACATGACCATCAAATCCCCATTCTTCTCTTAAAACTTTATTTAATAAAAAGTCATTACTGCTACATGGAACTTCGTTTAATGCATTATAGGCAGACATGAGACCTTTTGCATTTCCCTCTGTTATGCTAGCTTTGAAAGCCGGAAAATAGTAGTCCCTCAAAATTTTTTCATCAATATTCGAGCTAGTAAAATGTCTATCACCATCAACGTTATTGGCAACAAAATGCTTTGGCGATGCGATAACCTTTATATACTTCTCATCATTTCCCTGTAAACCTTTTATATATTGAACTGCTATTTGAGACACAAGAAAAGGATCCTCGCCATAACCCTCTTGGGTTCTACCCCATCTTGGATCTCTTGCGATATTAATCATAGGGTCCCAAAAATTTAAATAACGGTAATTATCTATTCTATTGGCTAATGCTCTTGCCTCATCTGATATTGCAACAGCTTCCTTGTATGCAAGCTCAGGGTTCCAAGTACTGGCTAAACCGATACTTTGAGGAAATACTGTTGTCTGGTTTATACAAGTATCGCACCTTTCACCTAGAGGACCAGTATTTGCTTTAACACCATGTAATGCTTCATTACGCCAGAGATATGGTTTAACACCCAAATGCTCGATGCCTGGTGAATAATCTTGCAATTGTGATATCTTTTCATTGAGTGACATCCTTCCGACAAGGTCATCAACTCTATTATTTATTGATTGGCTTGTATTTTCATATATATCCATTTTACCATTCTTATTCAAATCCTCCCAGTACACAGTATTTGCGCAGGAAAATAGGAATAGAGCGGTGATGGTAATGATTAGGTGCTGTTTTTTTTTCATATTTAATACAAAGATTAAGGACATTAAACTACTTTCTCTCCTATAAATAAAAAAGTGCTGCTAACAATGAAGTAAATTACTAAAAACGTACTCCTGTAACACTCTCATAGCGTATGGACTTTGTTCGGACTTTATAGTGGAAGGGTTATATGTATAAAAAAAGTATGGGTTGACTACTTAACTTTGATGTTCCAAGCACCATCACCTACAATTAATTCTTCACTAAATTTTGGTTCGCTTGGAGATAGTAACCCAACAAAACCTCCTAAAATTCCACTACATCCGCCAGAACAAACAGGGAATAGAGGAGCAGTTATTGCCATGAGGGCAAGCGCATCACTTGATTGACTTAATATTCCAGCCATTCCAAAAAGACCAAAGACACAACCAATAGTTCTTCCAGTTCTGCCATATTTACGAGCTTTATCAAGACTGTTTGCAAATCTTTTTTGATATCGAAAAGAATTAATATCTTCAGCGCTTATAATTACTTCGTTAGTTGATTCAAATTTTATTTTTTTAAAATTAAGCTTCAAACTCTTGTAAACCATCAAAGAATCATTGATATATAATTGTTGATCAGGTTTAATAATTATGACTTTATCAGCTTTNTTAAATATCAGAACTCGATTCTCAAAATTAAAGTTTGAAGAGTTTGTATTTTGCCCCCAAGCCAACCCAATGAATAGTAGTAGCGGCAAATATCTACGCATATCTAAATCTAACCATCATCCCACAAACAAAAAACCCCACGAATGTAGGGTTTGATGGTTATTTAATTAAAAATGGTCTTTTTCCTTTTTTTGATAATTCGCCCCAGTCTGTTCGTTATTTTATTCTGATGTTAATAAATAAGTCCAAATATTTGGAAGTTTTGCGTTTCCACCTACCGTTGAGTTGTGATTTGAAAATGCCGGTATATTTAATGATAGTGCATTTTTGTTGTTATAGGGTGAACTTAAATTGTCTACTAAAAGTGGCTCTTCAGATAATGTCAAAATCCCTAAATCTTTTAAATTCAATACTTGAAAATCATAAGAAATAATCTCATCGTTTATATGCAGTAAAGCATATTGTTTGCTTAATTTCGTTAATCCATCGTCAGATAGCCAATTTGCAGGACTATTAAAATGCGTACTGTAATCATTTGGTCCTGAAAACATAATTACTCTTTCGACCAATTTTTTCTTACCTAAATAGCAAGCGTGACCTGCACCTTGAGAGTGTCCTGCTACGACAATTTTTTTCCAATCTATATTATTAGATGGTGTTAAATACTGATTCCAATTTTGCTCTGGATATGTACTTTCTAAATATTGAATTAATTTTATGGTTCTTGTATTGATACTGTTTAAAAAGTAAACTTCAACATCATTACTAACTTGATTACCAAAGCATATTTCATCTCGATAATTATCAAATGCAAATTGGTCGCTACTCGAAGCTAAAGAAGCAGCAGGAACATTATTCGGATATGAAATACTGATTACATCAAACCCTATTGAAGCAGCGTGTTCAGAGATAAAGGTGTAGTCATCTGGCGAACTAAAGCTTCCGCCAATAAAGAGCATTAATTTATTCAGATGGTTTTTAGTATTTCTAACTATAAAATGACTTTTGTTAGTTGTTGAGTAATTAGCATCTGTCTGGTTGGGGTGAACCAATATACTTACATTTTCGCCTATTGAATTATCTGACAAAATATCTTCGTCTTTTCCACACGAGATAAGCGCAGTTATCAACAGTAATTTTATCAATATTTTCATTTTATATCTGTTTCTTTTTCTAATGACCGCCTACGAGGGAATCAAGTGAAAATTCGTGGTCAATTTTTCTCCACTCAATATGCCAAATTGCATCTTTTTCACTAATTATCTCTTTTGCCTTCAGATGTGCTAAGGTTTCACCACGGCAATAAGAATTTGATAAATGTGCAAAATGGTGCTCTTTTATTTCACCACCATTTTTTGCTACTAAAGGTTCTTTACATTTTGAGCAGATGCATCCGCACTTTTTTCCATTTGGAACATCATCAATAAAAACAATGTTCCCACCATCTTTTTTAATAGCATAAAAATGATTTTCCTTGTGAGCCATAACAAAATCTAACCATCATCCCACAAACAGGAAACGGACTTTCTTTTCAAATGCTTTGCGGGGGTAGACTTTGTTTGGACTTTATAGTGGGAGGGTTATGTGCGTAAAAGAAAAATGTAAGGCATTTAGTCATCGATATAATCTATCTTTTCAAAAATTACGCTGATAACGTAAAATTGGAGCTGAAGCAACTCCATTGGGAGCTAAAAGCGTTTACTAACAGATTTAATGTATTGTGAATCTCTTTTGCGAAGGCGGTCAAAAACCCTCATCATTACCTTCTAAGTCGGTTTTGATTAATAATATATCGGAATAACCTCCAGGTGATAATGTATGCCCGGTGATGATATATCCACCATCCTCTGTTTGCTGAACAGAATAACCATATTCATCATTGCCTCCACCAAAAGTTTGATCCCATTCAACCTGTCCTTGTGAGTCTGTCTTGATTAACCAGACATCAGAACCTCCATTCCCATATGATTTTGTTGAACCCGCAACGATATACCCACCATCTTCTGTTTGCTGAACAGACTTACCATGATCATCATCATTACCACCAAAAGTTTGATTCCATTCCTCAATAAGAATCTGACCTCCTGCTTTGATTAAATATATGTCAGAACCTCCATTCCCATATGATTGTGTTGAACCTGCAATGATATATCCACCATCTTCTGTTTGTTGAACAGAATTACCTACACCAGAATCACTTCCGCCCAACAAAGAATTTATAATTTCGTTTCCTTGACCATCAGTTTTAATTAACCAGATTCTGGATTCCAGCCAAACCCCCGTAATAACATACCCACCATCTTCTGTTTGTTGAACAGAATTACCATAGGTATTATCGCCTGCACCAAAGGTTTGACTCCATTCCTCATTACCCTGTGAATCGGTTTTGATTAACAAGACCCCTGAAGCTCCGGTCCAATATTCTGTGCCTCCTGTAATGATATATCCGCCATCTCCTGTTTGTTGGACAGAATTACCATAATCATTATTTCCTTCTCCAAATGTTTGGCTCCATTCTTCCTGCCCCTGTGAGTCAGTTTTGATTAGCCAGACGTCAGAAGCTCCGTTTCCGTAAGATTCTGTACGACCTGTAATGATATATCCGCCATCTCCTGTTTGTTGGACGGATTCACCTACATCATAATCACTTCCACCATACGTTTGACCCCATTCTTCATTCCCCTGACTATCTGCTTTTATTAACCATAAGTTGTAATCACCATTGGCATACAAATCAGTAGACCCTGCAATTATATACCCACCATCTTCTGTTTGCTGAACAGAATAACTGTTTTCATATCCACTTCCAAAAATTGTCAAAGTTTTAAAAAATCTGGTAAATCCATTTCCTTTTTTTATACCACTGTTCGATTCTAGTCCCCAGTGATCACGTGAAACTAATTGGTAGTAACGTATTGTACCTCCAATTCCTGTAAGCGTTTTAATTGTATCTGTTACTTCTTCTGTTGAATAAACCTCCATGCTACTACTCATATCTTCTGATTCGGACTCATACAAAGTGTATGATTTAAAATCAGAGTCATTGTTCTGAGACCAGCTCATGACAAATGAACCATTTTCAAGAATAATAGGGTCTAAAATTGGTATTGTTGGCGGAGTATCGATGTCATTAGTCTTACCAATACCAATACTATTTAATCCCAATGTATCAGTTACCTGTACCCAGAACCAATTCTCAATCAATGGGTTAAACTCTGTAATCGTATGAGATGTGGTGGACTTTTCCATGTAGGTTTCAAGAGTGTCTTTATCGCCAATTTCTGACGTTGAATATAAAATTTTATAATTTTTAAAATCTCCATCCAAAGATGGTTCCCATTCAACTGTCATTTCTGTAAAAGTGTAGGTTACTGAAAAAATATCGCCACCATTTGGGGTTGATGTAGAATTATTAATTACACATACAATCGGTTGTGATGTTGTAGAATTGTCAGAATTATCATAAGATATAACTTTTACAATATGTTCGGAATAATCTTCGTATTGAGTTGTATTCCAGTTATACTGGTAGGGTGATTCTATGTCCGTGAAGAAAAGAGAGTCATTAATATAGAACTCAACTTTTTTTACCCCTTCATTATCATTAGTCTCTACAATAATGGTTACAACTTCATTAACGAACTGATTGGTATTAGGGGATTGAATTGAGACCGTGGGTGGTGTTGTGTCCAGCAGTACCTCTTCCTCACAACTCCAAAAAGACAATCCGATAAAAGGTAACAGTGATAAGTATCTATGCACAACAAAGTTTACTGATTATCTAACAAACAAAAAACTCCACGAATGAGGTGATTGACGTAAAAAATTAAAATATGTTATAAATATTTTTTTATTGTTGTGTGAAAACAGATTTTGTGCACGTAGCATATGTTTCACCATTTGAAGTCGTGCTGCCCTCAAGTTCCGATGTCATTGTCGTAGCGCCATTTTCTTGACCCAAACTATAGTCCATTGAGAAAAATGATGTCAATGTGATAGCTGATTCATCAGAAGACCAAGTTCCTTGACAATTATTGTCATTTGCGTTGCCAGGTTCCGTACAGGCAAAGTTGTCAGTATTTAAATACGTTCCGTCTTCGTAGAGAGTAACAAATGTTGACCCGTTAGTGCTACCATCTCCCGAACCCATCATATCACCAGAACATTCACTGCCCTGGTAAGTTGCCACAAAGGTTAGGGTCCATTGACCAACGTAATCGATGTTGATACCACCTGAATTATTACCATCTTCATTTCCACAGGAGGAAAGTATGAATGTTAATAAGACTACGTTACAATATAAATTCTTCATCTAATGCCTCTTGAATAATTATTTATCCATTTACTTATATCTAAATCTACCAATCATCCCACAAACAAGAAACCCCATCTATATAAGGCAAATTATAGTACCCTTACCCCGTACACATTACCCACAAACAAAAAACCCCACGAATGTGGGGCTTGATGTTTAAAAATAATTCTATTTCAATAATATCATCTTTTTTGTCTGCCTGAACTCTCCAGCTTCTATGCTGTAAAGATACACTCCTGCCGATACTTGCTGACCTTGGTTGTTAGCAGCATTCCATTGTACTGACTTATAGCCAGAGTTCTGATTATCATGTACAAGATTATTAATGACATTACCCAACATATCATAGATAGTAATATTCACAAATTCATCATTTGGTAAATCGTATTGCAGTGTTGTAGAGGGGTTAAAGGGGTTAGGGTAAGCATTATAAAGTTTATAAGTCAACGGAGTTACTTCATCTACAACCGATATATTTTCACAATTGCTAAGGTCTTGTTCTCCCACGTAATCTTCGATGCAAGATGGATAAGGTGGACATAAATAGTTGTCATTTATATAAAAATCTTCAGACCAATTAATATCCAACTCACAAATACTTTCTGGTAATACTCCTGAAAACTGGTTAACTGATAGGTTTAAATTAGATAAACTATTTAAACTCCAGAGTTCAATTGGTATTTCTCCAATCATTTGATTACCAAGTATACCACCTTTTAGATCTAAAAGATGGAGACTATCAAGGTTTCCAACCTCAGGCGGTAATTCTATATTGAGTCTATAGCTATCTACAGGACAATTTCCTTGAATACCATTAGAAATACAAAGTTCAATAATTCTTCCATTGTCCCAATGTTGGACACCAAGGTCAAAAGGAGATAAATCAGGTGGAGGAGGCGATGCTTCAACTTGAGAATTATCTATTAATAATTGTAAAAATTCTAAATCTTGTTCGAAAAAGCAATCAATAAGTATATCAGTACCATAATTAATGAAACCGGTTTTACAGGTTTGAATATTCCCATCAGAATCCGTTTTTACTAAAATTAGATTATGCGTATTTCCAGCAACAATAAAGCCACCATCGGAACTTTCTAATATCGACACATATCCCCCAAATGCCTGTCCATTGCTTTCATTACCATAAAACTTTGTCCATAATGAATCTCCATTTGCGCTTGTTTTAATTATAACCAATCTCCCATCATCCTTACCAGCTATAATAAATCCTTCATCAGTTGTTTGTTTTATAGAATACCCAATCCCTTCAATCCCGTAATCTCTTACCCATAACAAATTACCAGCCGAATCTGTTTTCATTATCTTGATAACAGTTATGTCATTTTCATTAACTAAATAACCTGTAATAACGAAACCATCATCTGTAGTTTTATCAAGGGAATATCCAGCTTGGCCATTTTCTCCAAACCATTCATTCGTCCATAACGTATTTCCATCAGAATCTGTTTTGATTAAAAATGTTTTTCCTTGTGTCCATCCAACAACTACAAAACCTCCATCATTTGATTCTATTACCTGTCTAGCTCCACCATAGGGGAAAAAGGATTTTGTCCATAATGTATCACCTTGAGAATCTGTTTTTAGTAATTGGGGAATCCCCGTGATAATAAATCCACCATCTTGAGTCTCTACTATTGAAACCCCCAGACCGATATCATGAACTTTAGTCCACAATGTATCACCATTTATATCTGTTTTTACTATTGTTAAACCATCATTGTCACCACCAGTTAATACATAACCACCATCATTTGATTCTATTACTGATAAACTGCTATAACTTTTTGTCCATAATGTATCACCTTGAGAATCTGTTTTGACTAAAGAACTTCCAGAAATAATATAGCCTCCCTCTGAAGTTTTATCAAAAGAGATTCCAAAATCTACATCATAGGTTTTTGTCCAAAGGGTATCTATTTGTGCATACAAAAGGGTGGTAGTAATTACTAACGATAAAAAAAGGTTTTTCATGGTTGTTCCAATTTAGTAAAACTTTCAAAAAATTATAATGCAATGTGTGCTTGTCTTATTTCAGCATACACGCCCCCCGTTTATCTAATCAGGTTGAGAAAAGTAAGTTGAGTTAATGGATTTTGTTTTGAATTACTTTGTGTGGGAGATGGATTGGTAGAAACAAAAAACCCCACGAATGTGGGGCTTTTCTATTTTATGGTTTCTCGACAGATAGAGTTCAATAAGATTATCCCTTTTGCTCAACTAGAAGAATCTTCATAGTGTTATTACCAATGTTCTTTACTTGATGCTTTGTGATTGTAGGATTATGCATAGTCGCCCCTGATGGAATATCGCGTTCACTGACAGTTCCATCAGGCAATGTGATTTGGGCTTTACCCCCTTCAATTACATATGCGGTCATAGCATAATGCTCATGCATACCATCGCTTTGACCGGGGGCAAATGTTACTTCAAGGACTTTTACATGCTCATTATCTAAAAGAACTTTGTAAATATCAGGTGAAACTTTTTCAGGATGTAAATCGATCACTTTTGGTGATTCAGAGCAAGATACTACAAATGCTAGCGCTAATGTATATATAAAATTTCTCATTTAATTTTCCTTTACAGTTGAATCTGATAAGTATTTTTTAAAAACTAGTTGAATCCTTTGAAGATTACATGTAAATATAATTATAGGCATAAAAATAAAAAACCCCACTAATGTGGGGCTTTGGTTGTATTAACAAAATATTTAAGAACTCATAAGGTTATATTTTAATTCTATGTCTTTTTTAGATTTTGATTTATAAAAGTATTTGAACATAGAGTACATTGTTCCAAACCAAGATTTTTTCGTTGATAATTCAATATTGTAGAGGTTTTCATCTGGGTAAAACACTTTACAATCTACTTGACCGATATCATTATAATTTTCTTTTCTATCCTCAACAAAACCTAATGAATCTAAATTTTTTATTTCTGAAAATGGTTTTGTAAAAAGCATATATTCAGAAACGCTGATACTATTTTTCATCAAACGATGCGCCAGAATAACATCTTGTCCTGCTATTTCTTTGAATTGATTTATTTTTTTTATCAAAAAATCACCAAAGTGGACAAAAAATTTTAACTTCAAATTCCCAACATCAGCACAAGTACCGCAAGAACAAGCCTCACAGAATTTTATTTCATTTAATCGTTGATTAAATACATCAAAACTAGACTGTAATTTGTTTAATATTTTTTCAGATAAATCTTTATTATCCTTAGAAACTCCATAAAAAGTGCAGCATCTCCTTGAAGTTTATTTAATTTTAATACACCATCAAGTTCATCGATAACTTTTTCAAGCAAGTCACTTATTATGTGTTCTGCGTGTGCTTGACCGATAGATAATTTTTTATTGTCGCTAGATTCTACATTATGAGAGCTGATAAAATTTGTGTACCCACTTATATCTACTAAGACAATAAAGCCCCTATAACTTTCCATATTCTAATATACCTATCAACTCGCAAAAAAAACCCCACGAATGTGGGGCTCAATGTAAATAATTTGATGTGTTCATTCATGTACTACTGCTCATGAATTATTAACTCTAGTCAGATTCTTTTTAATTTTATAAAGGTTATCTTTGACTTTTTTTGTAAACCTATTTCTCACCGTTGAAAAAAAACATTTCCTTGTTAATATGGTAAAAATAGTTTTATCAGATCGAGTTTTTTCTATGCAGAGCATAAAATTATTTCTATTTTTTCTATCTAAGCCTAATGATCCATAAAGAGGATAATCATATAATAATTGAGAATGGTTCTCACCCATATAAGTAAGTAACTTTTCTTTATAATCATCTTCTTTCCTTTCTACATTTTTAATTCTCTTCATAAGTTCATAAAATTCTCCAAAAAGTTTTCTTACATCATCATCAATTAAATTAAAACGACCATCACTTTTTAAACTTTCAAGAGTGGCAAGTGGAGGAAGAAATTGCATGGATGTGGTTAAGTAAATGTCCCTTTGAAAATTATCCGGATTATTAACATCATTAATAGAAAAACTATCCCAACTGTTAAACAAAATATTAATATTTTTTCCTTGCTGGTTGTATTTAAGCAATGCACTATCAGTATAGCTGATTATCTTGTCAACTTCAAGGTCAACAATTCCGTGTATGTCTGCTATTTGTTTATCCATTTTAGCATTGTCGTTTCTTTTATCAATCCATAAGGATAAGGAAATTCCTAGCAATACTGCTAAAAATTCAATACCACC
>FUFK010038604.1_pt1 | contig 83446 bp, 75 predicted proteins | sample 1021851 | NCBI WGS metagenome assembly FUFK01 (sample SAMEA51879418, study PRJEB19060) | metagenome
ATTGAGCGGAAGACCGGGTTCGAACCGGCGACATTCAGCTTGGAAGGCTGACGCTCTACCAGCTGAGCTACTTCCGCATCATTTTTTTAATTATTTTAACTAATAAAACTTACTTTGAAAATACAAATAAAAATTATTAATTCTAATGAATTACATGATATAAGGAGTAAAGTTCTTCGAAATGGGTTAGATCCCCAAATGTGCACTTTCGAAGGTGACACTAGAACAAACTCTATTCATGTTGGGGCATTTATTGAAAATAAAATTGTTGGTGGCGTATCCTTAATTAAAAACAATTGTAAAATAAATGATGAAAGAGAATGTTTTCAATTGCGAGGTCTTTGTGTTTATGATATGTATCAAAATTCTGGTATTGGCACAAAAATAATAAGTAAAATTGAAAATATAATTAGTGAAAAAAAATCCAAATACATTTGGATGAACGCCAGACAAAGTGCTGTTAAATTCTACTTAAACCTAGGCTATATAAATTCGAATAAAACAAAGATTATTGGAAATATTGGTTTACATTACATGTTGTTCAAATACCTATGAATAAAAGAAATTTGTTATGTATATTGATCTTATTATTGGCTAGCTCGCTGATGTATACGCAAAAAGTAAATACTGAAATCTTAACCGGAATGGACAACTCCAAAATTGTTGGAGACACAATTCAACTTGAAAGGGAAACCTACAATGCATTTATTAAAATGAAAGATGCAGCTGAAAAAGATGGTATTAAGATCAAACTTGTTTCTGGGTTTAGAGATTTTTACAGGCAACAAATAATCTGGAATAACAAATACAAAAAGTTCACAAAAGAGTTTTTATTGGATGGTCCCTCTGCAATTAAAGAAATAATTAGATTTTCTACGATTCCGGGAACTTCACGACACCACTGGGGAACCGAAATAGATGTAATTGATAAAAATTTTGAAAATGAAAAGAATTTATTGATTGCAAAAAAATATGAAGAAGGTGGAATCTTTAATTCTTTGAAAAAATGGATGGATAAAAATTCTGAAAAATTTGGTTTTTATATTGTTTATGATGATGATGATAAAAGACCAGGATTTGAATATGAACCTTGGCATTATACATACAAACCAGTTTCAAATCTATACCATGCAGAATTTCTCAAACTTGATTTAAAATCTATAATTTCAAAAACTAAATTGGCAGGAAAAGAATTCATAAATGAAGAATTTATCAAAAAATATATTGATGAAAATATTATGGGAATAAGTTCCCATTTAAAATGATTTTTTTATAACTAAATTTGAATTTAAAATAGATTCTTGAAAATTAATAAAAAAGTACTTCTTATGATTTTAGACGGTTGGGGAATTGCGAACCAGCCAGATAAATCTGCAATCTCAAAAGCACACACACCAAATTACGATGATTACTTAAAAAAATATCCAAATGCACAATTATTAACTCACGGCTCACATGTTGGTTTACCAAAAGGACAAATGGGAAATAGTGAAGTTGGTCACATGAATATTGGAAGTGGAAGAGTTGTAATGCAAGAACTTGCAAAAATTAACCATGATATTGAAAATAATAGTTTTGATAAAGACGAAGTCTTGACAAATAAAATCAAAAAGTCAATTCAGGATGAGAAAAACATTCATATCATAGGTCTGGTTTCAGATGGAGGAGTTCACTCACATATTGATCATCTAAAACACTTAATTCACACAACTAATCAAATGAATGCAAAAAATGTTTTCATACATGCATTCACGGATGGAAGAGACGTAGATCCTAAATCTGGAATAAATTTTATTTCTGAAATAATTGAATTAACTGAGGACAAATCGGCTGAATTAGCCACTGTTTGCGGTCGGTATTACGCAATGGACCGCGATAAAAGATGGGAAAGAATAAAAAAAGCATATGATCTTTTGGTTAATGGTGTTGGAGAATTAAGTGATGATATCGTGAGGTCAATTAAAGAATCGTATGATAAAGGAATCCATGATGAGTTTATTCTTCCAATAATTTATAAAAAAGATGGAAAGCCGATCGTCAAAATACAAAGTGGGGATTTGGTTGTTTTTTTTAATTTCAGAACAGACAGAGGCAGACAATTGACAGAGGCTCTTACCCAAAAAAATATGACTGATTATGGAATGGAAAAAGTTGACCTTGATTTGGTAACAATGACTATTTATAATGATGATTTTGAAAATGTTGACAGCATTTACAAAAATGAAAAATTAAAGGATACTTTGGGTGAAGTTCTATCAATTAACAACAAAAAACAGATCAGAATAGCTGAAACCGAAAAATATCCACATGTAACCTTTTTCTTTAATGGAGGAAATGAAAAAATCTTGAAAAATGAAAAACGAATTTTATGCAATTCACCGAAAGTATCAACCTATGATCTAAAACCTGAAATGAGTGCTTATGAAATTGTCAACAAAATTATCCCAGAAATTGAATCTAAATCAGCTGACTTCATTTGTCTTAATTTTGCTAACCCTGATATGGTAGGTCATACAGGGAATTTTAATGCTGCAGTAAATGCATGTGAGACAGTGGATGAATGCATGGGTAAAGTAGTTGATAAGTGTATTGATAATGATTACTCAATAATTATAATTGCTGACCATGGCAATAGTGATGTTATGATTAATAATGATGGATCAGCAAATACAGCACACACAACTAATCCAGTGCCTATAATAATAGTAGATAAAGAAATAGAAAAAGTGGATGATGGAATTTTAGCTGATATAGCGCCAACAGTATTAAATATATTAAATATCGAGAAACCTAAATTAATGACTGGAAAAATATTAATATGAAAAAGTTTATACTCCTCTTTGCAATTACCTTTTTTTCATGTGATAATATGAAAAAAAACAAACAGACAAATATTGATCCAAATGACATAGAATATGTTGATTTGATTGGTGAATTTCCAAGGAAAGACTTATCAAACGTATTGTATAGTTCATGGTTTGATAAAAATTATGAAGATTACAGTGTTGATAAAGTAACAGCAGATAAAATAAAGAAATACATAGGCAGAGATTTAAAAATAAAAGTTGTTATGGGAACTTGGTGTTCTGATAGTCGTGAAAATGTTCCCTCATTTTTTAAGCTAATAGATTATTTAAATATTAAAGACAAAAATATTGATCTAATTGGCCTAGATATAAATAAAGAGAACCCAAATGGTGATGAAAAAACATACGAAATAATTAATGTACCAACATTTATTTTTTATAAAAAGGACAAAGAGATTAATAGAATAGTCGAAATAACACTAGAATCTTTTGAAAAAGATATTCTTAAAATTTTAGATGGGTCTGGATACGAAAATGCGTATTATGGATTCTAAAAAAGTTATTTTAAAAAGCTTAGAAGAAATTACTTTATTACAAAAAAGTGCTCAACTNGTATCTAGAACCTTAGGCATACTTGCAAAAGAAATTAAACCTGGTATTAATACTTTGTACCTAGATAAAATTGCTGAAGAATTTATAAGAGATAACAAAGGTGTCCCCGGTTTTTTGGGTATGTATGATTTTCCAAATACGCTTTGTGTAAGTACTAACCATGAGGTTGTTCATGGTATACCAAATAAAAAACCTTTAGAAGATGGAGATATAGTTTCAATAGATTGTGGTGTATTGATGAATGATTTTTATGGAGACCATGCATATACCTTTGAGGTTGGTGAAGTAAATGATGAAATAAAAACATTACTAAAGACTGCGAAAGAGTCCCTTTACAAAGGAATAGATAATTTTAGAATTGGAAATAGGGTTGGCGATATTAGTTATTCAATCCAAAAACACAATGAAACACAAGGATATGGGGTTGTTAAAGAGCTTGTTGGTCATGGCCTCGGAAGAAACCTACATGAAAAGCCTGAAGTCCCAAACTTTGGAAAAAGAGGAAGTGGTAAAAAATTGATTGATGGAATGGTACTAGCAATTGAACCAATGATCAATATGGGTACTGATCAAGTGGTTCATTCAACAGATGGATGGACAGTATCTACCAAGGATGGAATGCCAAGTGCTCATTATGAACACAATGTAGCTTTGATTGATGGTAAACCTAAATTATTATCAACTTTTGATTTTATCTACGATACACTCGGTATAAAATCGAACGAAGAAGAAAATTTTAAATGGAATGCAGGGGATAATTAAGGTTATTTTAAATCTTTTTTCAAGAAAGTTTCTCATCAAAATTAGCCTTATACTAAAACCTTTTTTTGANCTAATTTTTAAAGGCGATAGGTTTGTTGATCCAATAAATAACAAATCATACTCATATTTTTTTCCTTATGGATACAATAAACTTAGAAAAAATGCCTTATCACCCGGAACATTATCTTTGGAAAGACACAGACTTCTTTGGATTTTTCTAGAAAAAGAGACGGATTTCTTTAATACTGAAAATAAAATACTACACATTGCCCCCGAACAATGTTTTTATAAAATTTTCAAGAAAAACTTTGAGTCATATACAACCTGTGATCTTAATTCACCAATCGCTGAAATTAGGGCTGATGTTTGCAACTTGCCATTTAATGAAAATGAGTTTGACTTTGTATTGTGTAATCACGTTCTGGAGCATGTTTATGATGATGAAAAAGCAATGAAGGAAATATACAGGGTTCTAAAACATGAAGGAAAAGCAATTCTACAAGTTCCTGTTGATAATACATTAGAAAAAACTATAGATGGAAGAGATANTTCAGATCAAAATTTAAGAAATAAACTTTTTGGTCAATATGACCATTTGCGCCTGTATGGACCTGATTACTATGATAAATTGATTAAAGTTGGTTTTAAAGTTGAAAAAATTGACCAAACACAGAAAATGGATAAATCATTAATAAGGAAATATGGTCTAATAAAAGGGGAAATAATACCTTTTTGTAAGAAGGTTTAGAAAACATTTTCCTGAAATCCCTCTGAAATAAAACTTTTGAGATCATCATTATCATCCAAATAAATAATCATACTTTCAATCTCATCATTCTCTTTCGTTAATTTTTTTGCATAATCAAGACTACCAGCCATCATAGCAGTTGCAAAAGCATCTGAGACAAAGCAGGATTTTGATAAGACAGAGACACTAAAAATATTGGTTTGTTCGAATTGTCCATTTATTGGATTGATTATGTGAACATATTTTTTTCCTGTTACACTATCAATCCTAAAATTTCTATAGTTCCCAGACGTTGCAATTGCAGCATTCTGAAGCGTAATTTTTTTATAAAACTTGTCATCACTTTTGTTTGGGATAGGGTTTTCTATTGCAATCGACCAAAACATATCCTTGAGATGGTTTTTTCCAGATGTTCTTATCTCTCCACCGATATCAACCATGTAATCCTCAATGGATTTAGAATTTAAAAACTCAGATATTACATCAACAGCATAACCCTTCGCAATTGCATTAAAATCTAGTTTTGATTTATTATTTAATTTTCTTACATGTCCGTCAACAATATCAATTTTATCAAAGCCAACTGTTTTAAGTATAATAGCAAGTGAATCTTCTAAGACTATATTCTGATTTTTTGTTGGTCCGAAACCAGCATAATCTAACAATAATCCTATTGAGGGATCAAAATAACCATTTGTTTTTTCATAGATTATTTTAGATTTTCTGAAAATATCAATAAATAAATCATCAATAATAACTTTTTCATTTCTATTTACTTTAGATATTGTTGATGATGAGATGTATGTAGAAAGTGAACTATTAAAGCGATCAAAAATGGAGTCAATTTCCTTTTCAATAGTTGAATTATTTTTATCGACTTCAAAAAATTTTACTTGATAATATGTTCCAAAAGTTGAGCCTTTTAAAAGCGTATAATTTGGTTCATAATCACACGAAATATTTAATAAAACAAAAAGGAAAAAGAGTTTTTTAAAATTAACCTCCAAAATCATCAAATCTTATGTTTTCTGGGGGAACCCCAAAATCTAATGCCATTTTCTCAACAGCTAAATTCATTAATGGAGGACCACAATAATACACTTCAATATCTTCCGGAGAATCATGAAATTTCAAGTAGTTGTCAATAACAGCCTGGTGGATAAAACCAATAAAACCGTCACCCTCACCATTCAAACCATCTTTAACTTTCCAGTTATCTTCCTCAAGTGGTTCAGAAAGTGCAATGTAAAATTTAAAATTAGGAAAATCCTTTTCTAGAGCTCTGAAATGATCAACATAAAACAACTCTCTTTTAGATCGACCACCGTACCAAAAATTAACCTTTCTTCCACTTTTTATTGTTCTAAATAATTGATACAAATGAGATCTCATCGGAGCCATTCCTGCACCTCCTCCAACATAAAGCATTTCGGCATCAGACTCATTTATGAAAAATTCTCCATATGGACCTGAAATTGTAACAGTTTCTCCAGGTTTTTTTGAAAATATGTAAGATGAGGCAATTCCAGGGTTTACGTCCATCCATTTGTTCAATTTTCTGTCCCAGGGAGGTGTAGCGATTCTCACATTTAGCATAATTTCTTTACCCTCTGCCGGATAGGACGCCATAGAATAAGCTCTTTCTACATCATCATCATTTTTCATTTTTAAATCCCACAGTCCAAAATTATCCCACTCTAACTTGAACTTTTCGGGATCATCGGGATGCTCTTTTGGGTGTGATGTTATGTCAATATCTTTGTAATTGACTTCACACTTGGGTATTTCAATTTGGATGTATCCACCTGCCTTATAATTCATTTCTTCAGGGAGTTCAACAACAAACTCTTTGATGAATGAAGCAACATTAAAATTTCTTACAACCTTTGCTTCAAACTTTTTAATTCCAAAAACTTCCTCTGGTACATGAATATTCATATTTTCCTTGACCTTTACTTGACACCCAAGTCTCCATCCATCTTTTATTTCTTTTCTTGAAAAATGGGGTTTTTCAGTTGGTAAGATTTCCCCTCCACCTTCATTTACAATACATTTACACTGTATACATGTACCACCCCCACCACATGCAGATGGTAAGAAAACTTTATTGTCACCCAAAGTTGAAAGCAGAGTGCTACCAGAACTAACCTCAATTTCTTTTTCATCGTTAATTAAAATCTTGACTGGTCCAGAGGGTAATAACTTAGCTTTGACTCCCAAAAGCATGGCAACCAATAGGAAAATAATTANTATAAATATTAATGTACTNATTAATATGTATGTTGAGATATCCATTATTTACAATTTAATTCCCATAAAACTCATGAATCCAAGAGCCATCAAACCTGTTATTATAAAAGTTATGCCCAAGCCTTTTAGAGGTGCAGGAACATTTGAGTATGCGATTTTTTCTCTGATTGCAGCAATTGCTACAATTGCTAAAAACCACCCTACTCCAGAACCAAACCCATAAACTGCTGCCTCAGAAATACCCGAAAAATCTTTGATCTGCATAAAAAGTGAGCCACCTAGAATCGCACAGTTTACAGCAATAAGGGGGAGAAATATACCCAAAGAGCCATAGAGAGCGGGAGAAAATTTTTCAACGATCATTTCAACAAGTTGAACCATAGATGCAATAACTGCGATAAACATTATTAAGCTTAAAAAGCTTAAATCAAGCTGAGCATATTCAGGACCAATCCATGACAAAGCACCATCAACTAATAAATACTCATATATCAAGTAGTTTAAAGGCACTGTTATGGTCAAAACAAAAATAACGGCAAGGCCCATACCAACCCCATTCTTGAGGGTTTTAGAAATGGCTAAATATGAGCACATTCCCAAGAAATATGCAAAAACCATATTTTCGATGAAAATGCTCTTTATAAATAAATTAGCGTAATCTTCCCACATAGTTTTATACTAACCTTTTTCAATTAATTTTTTATTAAATGACCTTTGGATCCAAATTATTATACCGACTGTAATCAGTGCCATTGGTGACAAAAGCATTAATCCGTTGTTTACATACCATGATTCATATAGGAAATCTGGTACAACTTGCATTCCCCATAAGTTACCGGAACCTAAAAGTTCTCTAAAAAAAGCAACTAAAATTAAGATAATTCCATACCCAATAGCATTTCCAATTCCATCCAAAAATGATTTCCAAACTCCATTACCTAGGGCAAAAGCTTCCAGCCTTCCCATGACAATACAGTTAGTAACAATTAAACCTATAAATATTGAAAGTTCTTTGCTAACATCATAGGCATATGCTTTTAAAAACTGATCTACAAGTGCAACTAAAGAAGATATAACAACCAAAAAAACAATAATTCTGATTCTGTTAGGAATAAGATTTCTCAGTAAAGAGATTATGACATTACTGCAAGCCATTACAAAAATCACAGATGCAGTCATTACTACAGCAGGCTTTAATTGAACAGTTATTGCGAGAGCTGAACATATTCCTAAAACTTGAACTGTGATGGGATTATTATCATCAAGTGGATCAGAAAGTAACTTCTTATTTTTCTTTGAGAAAATACCCTCTGCAGAGTTTCTTCCAATGAATAAAAAAGACGGTTTTTTATTGTTTACTCTTTTCATCTCATTGAAACTTTATCATTAATTAAGGATAAATAGGGCAAATAATTATTAATCCTTTCATAAATCATATCAGTAACTCCATCACCTGTAATTGTGGAACCAGAAATTGCATCGACCTCATGGTCATCTTTATCAATGTTATTAGGATCGTTATTTCCTTTTAAAACTGTTATACCAACTAATTCACCATCGGAGTTAAATATTTTTTCATCTTTAAAACTTTCCTTAAACCAATCTTTTGTTATTTCTGCTCCCAATCCTGCAGTTTCACCTTTATGATCAAAAGAAACACCATTAACTGTATTAAAATCAGATTTTAATGAAATATAACCCCAAATTGCATCCCAGAGACCAGTTCCACGTAGTTCGATGATATAATACTTTTCAGAGTTAATTTCGGCAACATATAATGGAAAGTGCTGATCCTCATAATCTTTTTTCAATTCCTTAGCCAAATTAAGATCTGAGAATGGATTAATATTCTCATTTATTGACCCATCAATTTTTAAGGCAAGTTCTTCAACAATATATTTTTTATATGATTTCTCAGCCTCTTCTCTGCTGACATTTATACCTACTGTGGAAAGTATATTTTGCATTTTTTCATTTTTTACATTTTCATCCTGCATCGGCTTCAGTGTCTGAGAGGTATATGCTAAAATAGAAGCAATACCAACTATCATGATTCCAACAAATAAAAAAGTGTATAAATTTGAATCCCTACTCATTATGCTGTTCTTAATTGTGTTTTTAACCTATTTTCTCTTCTTTTCACATTGGCCTCAATAACATAGTGATCAATAGTGGGTGCAAAAACATTCATGAGTAATATGGCCAACATTACACCCTCAGGATATGCCGGGTTGAAAACTCTTATTAAAATACATAAAACACCAACTAGGATTCCATAAATCCATTTTCCTTTAACTGTTTGTGCAGCTGAAACTGGATCAGTTGCCATAAAAACAACACCGAAAGCAAAACCACCAACAATAAGATGATGATGCCAATCAAAACTCATTAATGCATTTGCTCCCCATAAGTTAAAAAGAAGGCCTGTTATGGCAGCACCAATTACGCAACCTAACATAATTCTCCAACTACCAATTCCAGTATAAATAAGAATAAATGCACCAATTAATACCATCAATGTAGATGTTTCAGCAATGGATCCAGGAATTGATCCAACGAACATTTCTAGGACACCAAACTGCTCTGGTGAGTTACCTGCAGCCAACATACCAAGAATTGTTTCACCTGAAACTCCATCAACATTGGAAGCTTCAGACACCCATACTTGATTTCCAGACATATATGTGGGATAGGCAAAAAAAGCAAATGCTCTTGCGGTTAATGCAGGGTTTAAAATATTCATACCTGTACCACCAAATGCCTCCTTGCCAATAACAACTGCAAATGCAACAGAAACCCCTACCATCCAGAGAGGAATATCAACTGGCATAATCATAGGGATAAGAAGCCCTGTGACCAGGTAACCTTCGTTAACCTGATGACCTCTTAATATGGCAAATAAAAACTCTATGGATAAACCAACAATATATGAAACTGCAATCATTGGAACTATTTTGTAAGAACCATGAAGAATTGCATCAACAGCTGTGAATGACTGCGTTGTTTGAACTAAATATTGGTATCCGGTATTATAAATACCATAAAACAAGGCCGGTAGCAATGCAATAATTACAGTTATCATGACTCTTTTTAAGTCAATAGCGTCTCTGATATGAGCACCTTTTCTTGATGTGTGGTTGGGAACAAATAAAAATGTTTCAAATGCATCAAACGCAGGGTAAAACTTTTCTAATTTTTGACCTTTTTCAAAAGGCTTTTTTAAATTATCAACTATACTTCTAATATTCATACTATTGTGTTTCTTTATATAAATAATCCAAACCCTCTCTTATTATGGATTGAGCTTCAATTTTTGAAGATGATGAATAGTCAATTAGTCCAAAATCTTCGGGTGAGACTTCATAGATACCAAGTTTTTCCATTTTTTCGATATCACCTATCAAACATTCCTTAATCAGTTGCATTGGGTAAACATCCATGGGAAATACACTTTCCATTTCTCCAGTTGCGACAAAGGCTCTCTCCTCTCCATTTAAGTTCGTATCATATTCTTTNGGTTTTCCATTGCTGAGCCAAGAGAATGAGGTCTTGTAAATACTTGGTGTCTTATTATTAATGAACGGTATCCAACCAAAAAGTTTATAATTATTGCCTTCTCTGAGAATAGACAAGTTATTATTGTAAAAACCGAGGAACCCATTAGNACTTACTGTTTTTCCACTTAAAACATCACCATTAATATATCTGAGTTCTGAACCTTCTTCTAAATCAACACTTGAAAGAACTGATTTTAATTCTGCTCCAATAATTGTCCTGTAATATTTCGGATTTTTAACAGGTGGACCTGAAACAGCTACCGTTCTTACTGGGTTGAATTGACCAGTCTCAAAAAATTCACCAATAATAGCAACATCTTCTGGGTTTAAAATCCAAACAACCTCACCAGAATTGATTGGATCAATATGATGAATATGGACACCAACATTTCCACTTGGATGCGGTCCATTGAAGTAATTGAGATTGAAATTTGTTAACTGTTTGGCCAGGTCTGACTGGGAACTATTCAAACCCAAATATAAATTTCCAGATACTAACTTTTTCAAAACTTCAAGTCCATATTTAAAATGATCCAAGCGATCATTTAAAATAAATTTATAATCAATAGCTAGAGGTGCAGAATCAAAGCATGAAATAAAAATTGATTTAGGTTTTTTTGTTGGATCAGCAATAATGTCAAATGGTCTTTGCTTTATGAAAGGCCAACATCCAGAACTTAATAAAGATTTAATTATGGACTCAAAATCTAATTTAGAAAGGGGTTGAATATTATTTGTTACTATTGAGTCTTTTTTGTCACACTCGATTATAATATTCAAAATTTTTCTCCTCTCTCCTCTAACTATCTGTTTAACGTAACCGGATACATTTGAAACAAACTTTATTGACTCATTTGTTTTTGAATAAAACAATGGTTGTCCTCTTTTGACATAATCACCAACCTTAACTTCAAGCTTTGGTATTAGCATGTGAAAATCATCTAAATTATGGGCATAAAATTTTGTTAAAGNAATTTTTTTTAATTCTTTTTCAGCAGCACCTTTTATATTTATGGACAAACCTTTTTTGATAGAGATGTCTTGTGACATAAATCCATTAAATCTTTCGAACACAAAGTTATTAATTTAATGGCATTCAATAAAATAATTATCACTATTATTACATAGTTTTTTTAAAAAAAAAATGATTAAAAAAATTGCCTCAATATTATTATTTTTTTTTCTACAAAATCTTCTCTTTTCTCAGTCAAATATTGTAAAGAGCATCAAAGTTAAATCCAATGGTCATCTAAAATCAAATTTCATATTTGATAAAAATGATGTTATCAACATAAGCTTCGATATTTTGGGTAAAAAAAAAGTTGATTATTACTACACGATAACGCATTGTGATTATGAGTGGAATTCATCTGACATATCAAAATTTGAGTACATTGAGGGTTACGACGACATAAGAATTGATAATTATTTTTTTTCACAAAATACATATCAATCATATACAAATTTTAATTTCCAAATTCCAAATAGGAGTTTAAAAATTAAGCTTGATGGGAATTACATAATAAGAGTTTTTGATCAGAATTATAACCAAATTTTTGAAAGGAAAATTGTTCTAAAAGATAATGTATATAATGGAATAATTAATATAACACGATCAAAAGAAATAGTTGATTTACCTATTTCTCAAAATCTTCAAGTTGTGTTTACCAATCTTGATAATGTTATTTTCAATAGTTCAAGTGAATATAAATTATCGATTGTACGAAACAACAATTTAAAATNTAATAAAATTTTTTCCAAACCCAGACTACAAACAGGGTCAAAATTGATTTATGACAATATAAAATTTGACGGAGGATCAGAATATTTATACTTTGATTCTAAAAACATTCTTTTAACCTCGAGTGAAATCAAACAAGTCGACTTCAAAAAAATTTACAATACTACTTTGTTCACTGATTTTCAAGAATCAATATATACCTTGCAACCCGATTTGGATGGAGCATATATTTTAAATGCAGATTGTTATGAAAAAAATATTTGCGCAGATTATTCAAATGTAATTTTTTCTCTCAGAACAAATAAAAATTATGAAAACGATATTTTTATAATTGGAGAATTCAACAACAATGAAATATCAGAACAATATAAAATGAAAAAAGAGAATAAGAATTATTATACAAAGGATTTAGTTCTGAAGCAAGGGTTGTACAATTATAAATATGTTGTTAAAACAAAAAATGGGTTTAAGGATCTGTCAAATTTTTGGCAAACTGAAAATAATTATAAAGCCATATTATATGAAAAAAAAATTACTGATAGATATTATAAAATTATAGGTTTTGGAGAAAACAATTCAAATAAAATTGTAAATTAGGTTCGTTGTCTTATGCAAAAAAAAAATACACAAATTGAAAATATTAAGGGAATTAGAATATCTGTAAAATCAAAATTTAAAAAACCTTTTTTTAAACAAAACAAACTACTCTACCTGTTTAGATCATCAATCGTTGTACATAATTTTGGTAATTCAAATATTCAGATTTTATCAAATTATAAAAGTATTTTAGAACCTTTTTTTAAAAAAGATTCTATTTTAAAATTTACAAGTAAGCCCCAATTAAAACCAGGAAAAAAAGTAAAAATATATTTAGATCATTTTTTAAAATCTAAAGCTGGAATCGTTAATGGATATTTTTCAATGATCAGCTTAGATAATTCTAAAAAGTTTAAAGCATATTTTCCGCCAATAAAACTAACTCACCCAGAAATTCTAAATTAATGGAACAAATCAAGATATATCAAGCAAAAAATGAACCTGTGCTTTCTTACATGAAAGGTTCAAAAGAAAGATCAGATGTTGAAGAAACATATAATCAAATGTTTAATTCTAGAGTTGACATACCACTTTACATCGGGAGTGAAAAAATTTTAACAAATGATAGAAAGAATATTCTTCCTCCNCATGATCACAAAAATGTAGTAGGCACCTACAGTGTTGCTAATAAAAAACATGTTGAAAATGCTATTAAAAATAATTTAAAAGTTAAAGAATCATGGTCAAATATGCATTGGAGTGAAAGATGTGATATTTTTTTAAAAGCTGCAGATCTAGTTTCAAAAAAATACAGAGCAAAAATAACAGTAGGTACAATGATTGGACAATCGAAAAATATATTTCAAGCTGAGATTGATGCTGCATGTGAATTTGCTGATTTTTTGAGATTTAACGTTTCATATTTAACAGAAATTTATAATGAACAACCTATTGATGGACCAGGAAAAACTAATATTCTAGAGTACAGGCCTCTGGAGGGTTTCATTTACTCTGTTACACCATTTAATTTTACAGCAATTGGAGGAAATTTATGTGCCAGTGCAGCTCTTATGGGTAATGTAGTTTTATGGAAACCCAGTGATAATCAAATGTACACAGCTAAGATTATTATGGATATTTTTGAAGAAGCTGGTTTACCTCCCGGAGTTATAAATTTGGTTTCAGGTGATCCTATTTTAATTTCTGAAATTGCACTGTCTCATCCAGAGTTCTCAGGACTTCATTTTACTGGATCAACAACTGTTTTTAAAGAGCTTTGGAAAAAAATTGGCAACAATATATCTATTTATCGTGATTATCCCAGAATAGTCGGTGAAACCGGTGGAAAAGATTTTATTTTTTGTCATCCCTCTGCTAAAATTGATTCTGCAGCCACAGCAATAATCCGAGGAGGGTTTGAATATCAGGGACAAAAATGTTCGGCCGCATCAAGAATATATATTCCAAAATCGATATCTGATGAATTAATTTCAAAAGTCGTTGAGGAAACTAAAAAAATTAAAATGGGATCGCCAATTGATTTCAATAATTTTATGACTGCGGTCATTCACAAAGATGCATTTAAGCGAATATCAAATTATATAAAATATGCGAAAGAAAGTAACGATTGTGATATTATATATGGTGGAAATTGTGATGATTCAGTTGGATATTTTGTTGAACCCACAATCATAATAACTAAAAATGCAAAATTTAAAACAATGCAGGAAGAAATTTTTGGACCAGTAATCACCATATTTATTTATGATGACAGTAAATGGAAAGAAATGTTGAATACGGTTGATTCTACTTCTGAGTACGCGTTAACTGGAGCATTCATCTCAGAGGACAAAAATAGTATTGATTACGCGACAAGAAAACTTGTCTACAGCGCTGGTAATTTTTACATTAACGATAAATGTTCCGGGGCAGTTGTTGGCCAACAACCTTTTGGAGGTTCAAGAGCTTCTGGGACTGATGATAAGGCAGGCTCCAAACTTAATTTATTGAGGTGGGTAAGCCCAAGATTGATTAGTACAACCCACAATCCACCTACAGAATTCAAGTACCAGTATATGGATTAGGGACATAGACAATTTTTTTTTCTTTAAAAAAATCCACATTCATTTCCTTAAATAATTCATATGTATGATATTTTGCAACCCCTTTAAACTCATCACTAATATTCCCGCCTTTGTATAAAATAAAGCCATTTTCAAATTCATTTTTGTTTTTACTTAAAAAAATATTTTCGCATTGATTGAAAATTTTATGGTAAGATGCAACAGATCTTGAAATAACAAAATCATAGCGTCGATTAAGATCATTCACATTGATCCAATCGGTTTTTACGTTCTTTAATTTTAGTTTTTTAACAATATCAGCTACAACAGTAATTTTCTTTCGAACTTTATCAATTAAGTGAAAATCAACGTGAGGAAAAATTATCGCCAATGGGATGCCAGGCAGTCCTCCACCAGTACCAAGATCTAAAACTTTTGTGCCGCTTTCAAATTTAAAATACAGAGAGGTTGATAACGAGTGAGCTATGTGATTTGTTTGAAAATTATTTATGTCTTTTCTTGAAACCAAATTTATTTTTTTGTTCCAATCAAAAATTAATTCCTCAAAATGGATTAATTGATTGTATTGTTGTTTTGTAAGACCAAACTTTTGAAATAAATCTAGACTCATTTTCTTAGCAATCAATATCTAAAATACTCTATTTTAAATATCTTTGATTCGAAAAGCTATTTTATGAATAAATTTCTAACTGATAAGGTTAACAATTTAACGCCATCTGCCACACTTGCTATGGCTGCAAAAGCTAGAGAATTGAAAAGTAAAGGTGTTGATGTAATAGGCCTGAGTTTAGGGGAACCTGATTTTAACATACCAGAATTCATCAAAGAGGAGGCGGTTAAAGCTATTAATGATAATTATAATTCTTACACACCAGTTGATGGTTATGTTGATTTAAAGAAAGCTATATCAAGGAAATTCTCAAGAGATAACAATTTGAATTACTCAGCAAGCCAAATTGTTGTTTCAACTGGCGCAAAACAATCTATTGCAAATGTTATTGAATCAATGATTAGTCCTGGTGATGANGTCATTTTGTTGGCTCCATTTTGGGTAAGTTATTCAGCTATGATTGAAATTTGTGGAGGTATACCTATTATAGTTGAAAGCGATATTACTTCAAATTTTAAAGTCCCGGCCTCTAAAATAAAAGATAATATTACGTTCAAAACTAAAATGATTATTGTAAACTCTCCAAATAATCCTAGTGGTTCAATATACAATGAATATGAACTGAGAGAAATTGGTAAGATGCTTATGGACTATCCCGAAATTTTTGTTTTGTCAGACGAAATTTATGAACATATTAATTATGGTGTAAAACACTTTAGTTTTGCATCAATTCCTAAGATGTATAATAGAACAATCACCGTAAATGGTGTTGCAAAAGCGTTTGCAATGACAGGATGGAGAATCGGATACCTAGGTGCTCCAGAATGGCTTGCAAAGGCTTGTACTAAACTTCAGGGTCAGTCAACCAGTGGAGCAAACTGTATTGCCCAGAGGGCCACTATTGCAGCTCTGGATGCAAATGTTAATCAGATCAAATATATGATAGACGAGTTCAGTGAAAGAAAAGAGTTAATTATTAATCTGCTTTCAGAAATTAAAGGATTTGAAATAAATAATCCAGATGGAGCATTTTATATTTTTCCTGATGTCTCCTATTTTTTTGGGAAAACTATTGATGGTTTTGAAATTAAAAATTCAACTGACTTTTCTTTGTTTCTTCTTGAAAAGGCTCATGTTGCTACAGTAACTGGTGAAGCATTTGGTTCCCCAAATAATATACGAATCAGCTATGCGGCTTCAAGAGAAAATATTAAAAAGGCTATTGAACGCATAAAAAGTATTTTCTAAAGTTTTTGCCAAAAATATGGTGAGAATATTATCATGAAAGTAAAAAGTTCCAATCTACCAACCAACATTAGAAATGAACACCAAATTTTAGCAAAAGGTGTGAGGTCAGTGTAAGTGAATGCAGGTCCAACAGAACCAAGTGCAGGTCCAACATTCCCAATTGAAGCAGCTGAGCCACCTATTGCTGAAATGAAGTCTAACCCATGTATACTTAAAACGCCAGCTCCAATAATAAAAAGTATTAGGTAAAGCATAAAAAATCCTAGGATATTAATAACAACTTCTTTCTTTACAACATTATGGTTATATCTTAAGGGTAAAACTGCATTTGGATGAAGTGCCTTTTTGAACTCTAGAAATCCATTTTTAATAAGAATTGAATGCCTAGATATTTTAATTCCACCAGATGTTGATCCAGAGGAGGCTCCTAGGAACATCAATCCAAAGAACAACATAGTAAGGAATGGTGTCCATCCAGCAAAATCAGCAGTAACGAAGCCTGTTGTTGTGATTATTGCAACAATTTGAAAAAAAGCATGTCTAAAACTAGATTCAAACTTTCCAAAAATTTCAGGATGTTCAAATCTTGTTTGTTGTAGATCAACAAAGTTATAAATACTAAAAGACGTAACAATAACAAAAATCAATATGAAAGATACATACCACAAAAACTCTGTATTCGTAAATAACTTCTTAAAATTACCAATCAGAGCAGAATAAATTAATAGATAGTTTGTTCCAGCTAAAATCATAAAAAAGATCACTATATATTGAATTGAAGGGATTGAATTCCAATATGCTAAACTTTCATTTTTAGTAGAAAAACCACCTGTTGCAATATTACTCATTGAATGATTCAAAGCATCAAAAAAACTCATTCCAGCAATACTTAATGCTATTGTTTCAAGAGTTGTAAGACCAAAATAAATCAACCAAAGTCTTTTTGCTGTAGCACTAATTCTTGGATGAATTTTATCTCCGCTAATGCCTGAGCCAGGTACTTCAGCTGAAAATAATTGCATGCCACCAATTCCCAATAATGGTAAAATTGCGATTGCTAAAACTATTATTCCCATCCCGCCCAGCCAATGAGTCATACTTCTCCAAAAAATAATGCTCTTTGGAAGGGACTCAACATCATCTAAAATTGTTGAGCCAGTAGCTGTGTATCCCGACATTGTTTCGAAAAAGATATTGGAGAATGATTCGATTGAATTGGTTAAATAATATGGCAACATACCTGAAAAAATCATTGTTAACCATCCCACAGTTACAATTATATAGCCGTCTCTTTTATTGATTTGCCTAATATTATTTTTATTGGAAACCATTAAAATCAAACCTAGAGAAATCAATATAGCCGCAGACGAGACGATTTCATTTACAACACCATCATTAAATATAAAGCTAACTAATGCAGTGACTGTCATAGCACAACCATTAAAAATTAGTAGTAAACCAATTATGTATAGTATTAATTTAAAATTTAGTCTCATGACTAGCGAAAGAGTTTTTCAACTTTATTAATTGCGCTGTACAAAGAACAAACTAATATCTTATCTCCTTTACGTATTTTAAAATCACCTAATGCTATCATACCTACACCATCTCTAATAACTCCACCTACAATAGATGCTCTAGGAAAATCTAAATCCTTTATTTTTTTTCCTTTCACTTTGGAATCCTTTGAAATCAAAAACTCCAAAACTTCAGCATTCATATTGTTTAGTTTGTTAAGTTCAAGAACATTTCCCTTTCGTATGAATCTGAAAATTTCATTAGCTGCCAAGAGTTTTTTGTTAACAAGAGTGTCTACACCAATGGACTCAGACAATTCAAAATAATCTGTATTATCAACAATAGCTATAGTTCTTTTGATATTTTTTGACTTAGCCATTAAGCAAGACATTATATTTTTTTGTGAATCACCAGTGGTAGCAATAAATGCATCCATTTCCTCCAAGCTTTCTTCACTCAAAAGGTCAACTCTAGTTCCATCAATATTGAGTACAAGAACGTTAGGTAGTAAGTCAGCAATAGTTTCTGCTTTTTCTTTATCAGATTCAACCAATTTCACATTCAAACCCTGCTCCCCTAATTCTTTAGCAACTTTAAAACCTACCCTTCCCCCTCCCAAAATCATTATTTTTTCAATTTTACCCTTCTCTGTACCCATGAGTTTATAAAGTTCATCCACCCCGTCATCACATGTAACAAAGTAAACATGATCGTCACTCTTGAAAATTGTACTTCCACGGGGGATAATTGCATTGTGGGTTCCACTTCTTTCAATTGCTATTGGCATAAATTTGATTCCAGGATAAACCATTGCAGCATCCATAACTGTCTTACCAACAAATGGAGCATCACTTTGTATTTTTGCAGCCATCATTTTTAATGCGCCATCCTCAAAGTCATGACTATTTGTGAATCCTGACTCATTGACCAANAACTTAACCTCCTCTGATGCTAGATTTTCAGGTGAAATCATTGCATCAACACCCAATGCCTCAAGATCAAATTCACTTGAGTCTTCAATAAATTCAGCGTTATTAATCCTAGCAATGGTTCTTTTAGCGCCTAAATTTTTGGAAAGAAAACACGTCAATAAATTCACAGATTCGCTTGCAGTAACACCAATAACTAAGTCTGCACTGGATACACCAGATTTTTTTAAAGTTTTTGGTGATGAAGAATCTCCATTAATAACTTTTATATCAAGATAATTTTCACCGTCTTTTAAACTAATTTGATTATTATCAATTAATGTAATATCATGTGATTCAGAAGAAAGCAGTTTAGATAAATGTAATCCAACCTCACCTGCACCGGCAATAACAATTCTCATTATTGTAAGTTTGATACTCCAACAAATATACTTGATTTTAAAGATTTAATTAAAAAATTATTTACTTCCTTTGTTTTGTAATCAAGTTATATGTTTAAATATTTTGCATTATATTTTTTTCTTTTTTTACAGGTCTCAAACTCACAGTTTACAAACTTGCCAAGTTTTGACGAAAAAAAAATTAGATTTGGGTACTACGTAGGTTTTAATCAATATGATTTTAAAATAAACTACAATGTAAATCCTGAATACTCAATCAAGATAAACAGAGGAACTGGGATTAATGTTGGTTTAATTGGGGAGCTAAAAATTAGTGATAAAATTAGACTTAGTTTGGAGCCAGGACTGTACTCAAATAATAAAGAATTAATTTTTAANGAGCGAAGTCAATTTACAAATTACAATGACACTATTTGGAAAGTTAAATCTAACAATATTCACTTGCCAATATTAATTAAATACAGCTCCAAAAGAGTTGGTAACATTAGACCATACCTTAAAGGTGGTATTTCTACATCTTTAAATTTGGGTAATGTAGATAATAATTTAGAAAGCTATGGGATAGTAAATAATCACTTTAATAGAACTAATTTTTACTATGAACTATCATTTGGAATTGATTTTTACTTAAGATATTTTAAATTTTCACCATCGGTCAGAGGAGTTTTCTCACTTAGAAACGAGAAAAAGAAGAATATTCCCGACAATCCATGGACTGGATATGTTGATAAACTTTTTACCAGGGCAATTTTTGTAAACTTGAGTTTCTACTAAATACCTTTAATTTTACTTAAAAAGATAGCAACTGAAATTGATAAGTTTAGACTTTCTGCGGAAGAACTACTAGCTGTCTTTGGGATTGAGATATAATTACTTATTTCTTTTTTTATCTCTTCAGAAATTCCATTTGATTCTGATCCAAAAACTATAATACCATCAAAATTTTGAAAGCTATAATCACTGATTGATTTACTATTCAAAGACGTTCCTATTATCTTTTTGTTCGTTGCTTTCATAAATTTAATTAAGTCAGTGTATACAACATTTACTTTAGATAATGATCCCATGGAAGATTGAACAACTTTATTGTTGTAGCAGTCAACTGAGTCAACACTACATATAATTTGGTCTACACCAAACCAGTGGCATGTACGTATGATTGTTCCTAGATTGCCAGGGTCATTAATTCGATCAAAAAGTAAATAGAAATTTTTTTTTTGTAAAATTTGGTTTTTAAGATGAAAAATTGCAATATGTTTATTCGGTTTTTTTAATGAACTAAGCCTGGAAAGTTCAGAGGAACTAATACTAACGATATTATCTATACTAAACTCAGAAGGATTTGTTGAATAGATTTTATGTAGTTTATAATCGGAACTTAAAAACTCATCAATTGATTTTTTGCCCTCAACAATAAATAATTTTTTTTCTTTCCTGTTTCTTTTACGTTTAATTTGTCTGATGAGATTAATTTGATTTTTGGTAACCATTTAATTAGGTGTATTTTTGAAAATATATATGAAAATAAATTTTTTAAAAATAATAANCATTTTTTTTCTANTTATATTTTTTGGTTCTTGTTCAATTACTAAAAATTTAGATGAAAATGATTATGTTCTTGAAAAAAATAGAGTATTCATCAATGATAAACTAATACAAAACGATTCATTAGACAGATTGATTATTTTGGAAGAAAATAATAAGTTTTTAGGAGTTCCACTACAATCATTAATTTATCAGTCGGCTATTGAAAATTCTGACAGTACTTTTAGAGTTTGGGAAAATAATAGAAATAATAGAAAAGGCTTAAAAAAATTCTTATCCAATAAACAATTTTTACAACTCAAGAACTATTATCAAAATTGGAATCAATGGAAGTTGAAAAATGGTGAACCAGTTGCCCTAATCGATTCATTAAAAATTAAAGAAAGTTTGAACAACTTCAAGTCTTATTTTCAAAACATAGGGTATTTAGAAACAACTGTTGGCTTTAACGTATTAAAAAATAATTTAAAACAAAAATATGCTACAGTTGATTTCAATATTAAAACAGGCCCACAGTACTACACAGGGGAAGTTAGCTTAATTACAAAATCAAAAATAATTGATTCCATATACAGAAATAACCTTGAAAAATCTTTTTTGAAAAAAAATGGAATATTAAAAACATCTAATTTTCAAAGGGAAAGGGATAGAATAAACACCTTAATGAAAAATAATGGAATATATAATTTCCAAATCAATTCAATATTTTTTGATGTTCAAATTGACTCCACGAGAAACATTTATTCGCTCCCAACAAAGATCATAATAGATGGAGATAATTATAGGAAGCATAAAATAAGTGAAATAAATTTTATTGATGTAAAAAAATCTAATGAGTACCGGGAAAAAAGTTTTCTAACAAATCAAATTGAGTTTAGAACAAATGAGGTTTTCAATGATTCATTAAGATCTAAGACTATTCAAAACTTAAACAATTTAGATTTATTTTCCTTTCCATCAATCGGATATGAATATCTTGACAAAACAAATAATGAACTTTCTGCCAATATTTTTTTAAATCCCAAAAAAAAATATGGATTAGGTTTTGGGTTCGACATAAAACAGTCAGATATAGAGGATATTGGTGTTTCTTTCGAAAACAGATTTAAATCCAGGAATATTTTTAAAAATGGAGAGAACTTGCAATTGTCTGCAGTTGGATCAATTGGAAAATCTAACGACGTAACAATATCACAGGTTTATTTTGATGCAACACTCAAACTTCCAAAATTCATATTTTTTAAAAATTTGACCAAAAAATTTGGTTCTGATAGCAAGTCTTTTATTAGTCTAGGATCCACAAATCAAACAAATATTGGAATAGATAGAACAAGTTTCAGATTCAATCTAGACTATACATGGGAAAATAAAAGTAATTATTTTAACTTTTCTTTGTCTGATATAAATTTAATTAATAATAGAAACATTAATAATTATTTTAATATTTATAAAAACTCATACAATCAACTTAATATAATAGCTCAAAACAATACCACGGACCCCAAATACTATACAGATGGTAACTTATCCATCCCAAATGGAATAAACAGTTTTATAGATGATGCGTTGAACAGTTCTTTAGCAATAAGTGAACAAAATGATATACAAAAGATACAATATATTGAAAACAGGAGGAGTCGATTGACAAGTAACAATCTCATAATTGGCTCAACTTTTACAGTATCCAATAATTACGACAATAGGTACGATAAAAATAATTTTAAACAATGGCGATTTAAAGTAAAAACTGCTGGCAACTTGACAAGTTTGTTTGTAAAAAAAAATTTAGATGGATACAAAAGAATTTCCAATTTAATATTCTCCCAGTTTGTCAAAACAGAGTTTAGTTACATTAAGCATTGGAATATTTCAGATAATTCACTAATTGCGTTCAGATATTTTTCTGGTATCGCAATTCCTTTTGGAAATTCTAAAAACATTCCTTTTTCTGAATCATTTTTTGGTGGAGGTTCAAACGATAACCGTGCATGGCAAGTATACAGATTAGGACCAGGCAGCAGTGGAGCTTACAACGAGTTCAATGAGGCTAACTTCAAAGTAGCTTTAAATTTAGAATACAGATTTAATATTATTGGAAGGTTTAATGGCGCATTATTTACTGACCTTGGTAATATTTGGAATGTTCTTGATGATACGGAAGATAGTAAAAGAACATTTGAAGGTATTAAGGACTTAAACGAAATTGCAATAGGATCCGGATTTGGCCTAAGGTATGATTCCAGTTTATTTATTTTTAGGTTGGATATGGGTTTAAAAACTTACAATCCAGCTGCGGTAAAAAATAGACGTTGGTTGAAAGATTTTTCACTAAAAAAAGCTGTTTTTAATATTGGCTTAAATTATCCTTTCTAACTAACATATTTCTTATTACTTTAGCTTTGATTTTATGGGTGTAGTTACAGGAAATGATGTTCAAAAACTATTTGATTTGGCAAAGAAAAAAAACTTTGCGCTTCCTGCTGTAAATGTAGTTGGATCAAATTCAATCAATGCTACCTTAGAAACTGCAAAAAAACTTAATGCCCCTGTTATAATTCAATTTTCAAATGGAGGAGCACTTTTTAACGCTGGAAAAAGCCTTAGTAACGAAAATCAAAAGGCTGCAATTGCAGGAGCCATTTCCGGAGCAAAACATGTTCATGAAATTAGTAAACTCTATGGGTGTAAAGTTATTTTGCATACTGATCATGCAGCTAGAAAGCTTTTACCTTGGATTGATGGGATGATGATTGAAAATGAGAAAAATTTCAAGGATTATGGGCACCCTTTGTTCAGCTCACACATGATAGATCTATCTGAGGAAAGTATTGAAGAAAATATTAGTACATGTGAATACTATCTTAAAAGAATGTCAAAAATTGGTATTACTCTGGAAATTGAACTAGGTGTAACTGGAGGAGAGGAAGATGGTGTTGACAATACAGAAATCGATAGCTCAAAATTATATACTCAGCCCGAAGAGGTAGCATATGCTTACGAAAGATTAATCAAAATAAGTAATAAGTTCACAATTGCAGCTGCTTTTGGTAATGTTCACGGTGTATACCGACCAGGAAATGTTAAATTAACACCAAAAATTTTAAAAAATTCTCAAGATTATATTTCTAACAAATTTAAGGTGCCCAACAACACTATAAATTTTGTATTTCATGGCGGATCTGGTTCGTCCTTAGAGGAAATTAGAGAAGCAATTTCATATGGTGCAGTAAAAATGAATATTGATACAGATATGCAATATGCATTCATGTCTGGATCTAGAGATTATTTTAGTGAAAATATAGAGTTCCTGAAATCTCAAATTGGGAATCCTAATGGTCATGATATTCCAAACAAAAAATATTACGACCCAAGAGTTTGGCTCAGAAAATCAGAGGAATCATTTGTTAAAAGACTCGAGAAAGCTTTCAGTGATTTAAATAATATTAATACCCTTTAAAATGGCTTGGTTTAGGAGAAAATTAAAAGGTATTAGAACAGAAACCAAAGAAAAAAAAGACACACCCGAAGGTCTTTGGCATAAGACTCCCTCTGGTAACATAGTAGATAATGAAGAGTTAATAAATAATAATTATGTATCACCTGCTGATAACTTTCATTTAAGAATTGGCTCATCCGAGTATTTTAAAATTTTTTTTGATAACGAATATGAAGTCTTATTTGAAAATCTCAAAAGTTCGGATCCTTTAAACTTTACTGATAAGAAAAGCTACAAGGATAGAATTGAACAAGCAAATGTTAAAAGTGGTTTAAATGAAGCAATTAAAGTAGCATATGGGGATTCATTTAAAAAAAAATTGACAATTGCTGCAATGGATTTTAAATATATTGGTGGATCTATGGGTTCAGTTGTTGGTGAAAAAATTTGCAGAGCGATCGATCATTCCATTAACAACAAAAGCCCTTTAGTTATAATTTCAAAATCTGGTGGTGCTAGAATGATGGAAGGAGCAATATCTTTAATGCAAATGGCTAAAACTGCTGCTAAACTAACTCAACTATCTGAAAAAAAGATTCCTTACATTTCCTTGTGTACAGACCCTACGACAGGTGGAACAACAGCCTCTTTTGCTATGCTAGGAGATATAATTATTTCAGAACCAGGTGCGCTAATTGGTTTTGCTGGACCCAGGGTTGTTAAGGATACCACTGGACAAGATCTCCCACAAGGATTTCAAAGCTCAGAGTTTTTGTTGGAGCATGGCTTTATCGATTTTATTTCCCACAGAAATGATTTAAAATTAAAGATCAATTTTTTTATTGACTTAATTCAGAATAATCCATTAAGAAATTACAACCATAACTAAAAAAAAATTTTATATTTGCCGCACAATTTAGACGATGTATTTAACAAATAAATTAAAAGAAGAAATTTTCAAAGATAATGGTAAATCCGAAAAGGACTCTGGCTCAACAGAAGGACAGGTAGCACTCTTTACAACCAGAATTAATCACCTTACTAAACACTTAAAGAATAATAAAAAAGATTTTAATACTGAAAGATCTTTGCTAAAAATGGTTGGTAAACGCAAAAGTCTTCTCAATTATTTGAAAAAAAACGACATAAAAAGATATAGAGCGATTATCAAAAAGCTCAGTCTTAGGAAATAATATAAGAATAAAAGTTTTCATTGGTTCTACTCTCACAACAATTAATTAATGAAAACAAATGAAATACAAAGTACACAAGAAAGAAATAAATCTACCTGATGGTAGACAAATCACAATAGAAACAGGAAAATTAGCAAAACAAGCAGATGGTTCAGCTGTAATTCAGATGGGAAATGCCATGCTGTTGGCAACGATTGTTTCATCCAGAACAAAAAGCCCAGTTGATTTCCTACCACTTACCGTGGACTATAGAGAAAAATTTGCTGCATCTGGTAAATTTCCAGGTGGTTTTTTTAAAAGAGAGGCTAGACCNTCCAATGAGGAAATTCTTACAATGAGACTCGTAGATCGAGTTTTACGTCCATTATTTCCAAAGGATTATCACTATGAAACACAGGTTATGATTCAGTTGATGTCTCATGATGAAGATGTTATGCCTGATTCATTAGCTGGACTTGCAGCATCTACAGTTATTCAGCTCTCAGATATACCATTTGAATATCCAATATCTGAAGTTAGGGTAGGTCGAATTGACGGGGAATTCATTATTAACCCGAGTCGAGCTCAATTAAAAGAATCTGATATTGATATAATGGTTGGTGCTAGCCATGACTCGGTTTCTATGGTAGAGGGTGAGTTTGATGAAATTTCCGAAGAAGAAATGACTGATGCGATTAAATTTGGACATGAAGCAATTAAACATCAAATCCAAGCCCAAACAGAATTAGTAAATGAAATTGGGAAGAAAGAAACAAGAGAATATGATTCTGGATTGGATGATGATGATCTTTTGAAAGACATTCACAACAAATGTTACGAGGATTGTTATGAGATTGCGAAAAAAGGCCTTAGTAAAAAAGAAAGATCAAAAAATTTTTCAGCTGTAAAAGAAAAGCTTTTAGAATCATTTAGCGAAGAAGAAATTGAAGAAAAAGGTAATTTGATTAGTAGTTATTTTTCAAGAGTAGAAAAGGATGCTGTAAGAGAATTAGTTTTAAGTGAGGGTATTAGATTGGATGGTAGAAAAACAGACGATATTAGACCAATTTGGTGTGAAATAAACTACCTGCCGTCAACTCACGGTTCATCAATATTCACCAGAGGTGAAACTCAAGCTTTAGCAACAGTCACATTAGGCACATCTAGGGACGCCAATATTATTGATTCACCAACACATCAAGGTGAAGAAAATTTTTATTTACATTACAATTTCCCTCCTTTCTCAACTGGCGAGGCCAGACCCTTAAGAGGAACTTCAAGACGTGAAATCGGTCATGGAAATTTAGCTCAGAGGGCACTCACAAAAGTTTTTCCATCTGATTGTCCATACACTGTTAGAGTTGTTTCTGAGGTTTTGGAATCTAATGGTTCATCTTCAATGGCAACAGTCTGCTCTGGTACTATGGCGCTAATGGATGCAGGAGTAAAAATTAGTAAACCTGTTTCAGGAATTGCTATGGGATTAATTTCAGATGGAAAAAGATACTCCGTTCTTTCTGATATTCTTGGTGATGAAGACCATCTTGGGGATATGGACTTCAAAGTTACCGGCACTGAGGATGGAATTACAGCATGTCAAATGGATATCAAAATTAAAGGACTTTCCTATGAAATTCTCGAAAAAGCATTAGAACAAGCAAAAGAGGGCAGACTTAAAATTTTGAATGAGATGACAAAAACAATCGAAAAACCATCTGACAAAGTTAAAGAACATGCTCCGAAGATGGTCAAAATAGAAATTGATGGCAGCTATATTGGTGCGGTAATTGGTCCTGGCGGAAAGGTTATACAAGAAATGCAAAAAGAGACTGGTACGACAATAGTTATTGAAGAAGAAGATGAAAAGGGAATCATTGAAATTTTGGGTACTGATCAAAATATGATTGACTCTGTAATTCAAAAAATAGAAGATATTACGTTTAAACCTGAAGTCGGCAACACTTACAACGTTAAGGTAATCAAGATTTTAGATTTTGGAGCTGTTGTTGAATTTAGACCTGGTAAAGAAGTTTTACTTCATGTCTCTGAAATTGATTGGAAACGTGTCGAAAAAGTTGAAGATTATTTAAAAATTGGAGATAAAATCGATGTTAAATATATGGGAATTGATCAAAGAACAAGAAAACAAAAAGTTTCGAGAAAGGTTTTAATTGAAAAACCGGAAAAAAAATAATAATTTTTGAAACCTTTTTTAGTTTTTAGCGTATAATCTATAAAGTACTATAGTGAGACAATTAAAAATTACAAAACAGGTAACTAACAGAGAAACAGCTTCTCTTGATAAGTATTTACAAGAAATCGGAAAAGTTGACTTAATTACCGCTGAAGAAGAGGTAGAATTAGCACAAAGAATTAAAGCCGGTGATGAGGTTGCATTGGATAAGTTAACTAAGGCCAATTTAAGATTTGTAGTTTCAGTTGCAAAACAATATCAAAATCAAGGCTTGACATTACCTGATTTAATTAATGAAGGAAATCTAGGTTTAATTAAGGCTGCCAAGAGGTTTGACGAAACTAGAGGATTTAAATTTATTTCATATGCAGTGTGGTGGATTAGACAGTCTATTTTACAAGCTTTAGCTGAACAATCTAGGATTGTCAGATTGCCCTTGAACAAAATCGGATCTATAAATAAAATCAACAAAATGTATGCTTTTCTTGAGCAAGCAAATGAAAGAGTGCCATCTGCAGAAGAAATTGCAAAGGAACTTGACATGACTGTCTCCGACGTGAAAGAGTCAATGAAAAATTCTGGTAGACACGTTTCAATGGACGCACCCTTGGTTGAAGGTGAGGACTCAAACCTTTATGATGTTTTGAAAAGTGGTGAGTCTCCAAATCCTGATAAAAAATTATTGCATGAATCTTTGAAAACTGAAATTGAGAGATCTTTAGAAACTCTTACCCCTAGAGAAGCTGATGTGGTTAGGTTATATTTTGGATTAGGAGATCAACATGCAATGACACTGGAAGAAATTGGAGAGACATTTGATCTAACAAGAGAAAGAGTTAGACAAATTAAAGAAAAAGCCATTAGGCGACTTAAGCACACATCCAGAAGTAAAATTCTTAAAACATATTTAGGATAGTATTAATGAAAATTATAGCTCCTTCTATGCTTTCTTCTGACTTTGGAAGATTAATAGATGAGATTGAGCTCATAAATAAGAGTAACGCTGATTGGTTTCACCTGGATGTCATGGATGGTGTTTTTGTTCCAAATATCACCTTTGGCTCACCAGTACTTGAAATTTTTAAAAATTATGCAAAAAAGCCCTTAGATATTCATTTAATGATTGTCAATCCCGAAAATTATATTGATAAATTTTCTAGCTATAATCCCGATACAATAACATTCCACATCGAAGCAGTGAAAGATATAAGTGCAATATTAAAAAAGATTAAAAATTTAAATATTAAAGCTGGTTTAGCAATTAATCCTGATACACCAATCAAGGATCTAGAACCATATATAAATGAAATTGACATGGTTTGTTTAATGGGTGTTTTTCCAGGATTCTCTGGACAAAAATTTATCAATAATACAAATTCAAGATTAAGAGACCTAAAAAATTTAATAGAATCTAAGAAATCAAAAGTATTAATACAAATTGATGGAGGAGTTGATCTAGGTAATGTAAAAGAGTTATCCAGATTGGGCGCGGATATTTTAGTTTCAGGTAGTTGTATTTTTAATTCAAAAAATCCAAACAAAATAATTGATTCTTTAAAGAAAGAATCCAAGGTTTAACTTTTATGTCTTCAGGTTTGTTGTACGGTCTTGGTATAATGAGCGGAACTTCCCTTGATGGGGTAGACATTTGTTATGTCAAATTTAAAAAAGAAGATGATAGTTACTTCAAAATAATAAATACTAAAACATTTAAATACAATTCCTTTTGGATTAATAAACTGGGTGATATTCACTTAAAAAATGATTTAGAAATAAAAAAAATAGATTTGGAATATGGCATGTTGATCTCACAAAAAATCCTGGAATTTAAAAACGACAACAACATTTCAAATTTAGATTTTATTTCATCACATGGACATACTGTGAAGCATAAACCACCTTTTTACAGCATACAAATTGGAAATGGCAAAATTATACGTGAAGTAACTAATGTAACAACCATCAACAATTTTAGAGTCCAGGATGTAAGACTCGGTGGCCAAGGTGCGCCTTTGGTTCCGATTGGTGATAAATATTTATTTGGTAACTATGATTCATGTTTGAATTTGGGAGGAATTGCAAATATTTCTTTTTGTAACAGTGGAAGTATTAAAGCTTTCGATATATGCGGATGTAATATTTTGTTAAATAAGTATTCTAAAATTTATAATAAAGAATTTGATGAATTTGGTAAATTATCTTCAAAAGGGAAAGTTATTCCTGAATTGATTGAACGTTTAGATTCAATAAGTTACAGTTTAATTGAAGGACCAAAATCTTTGGATAAGGAAAAATTACTGAATGATGATTATAAATTAATTGATGACTATTTAGCTAATAAAAGTGATATGGATTTGAAAAAAACAGGGCATGATGTTTTAGCAACAATTGTAGAGCATATTTCAAATGAAATTTTTAATGTCGTAAGCAAACAAAATAATTTAAAAAATATTTTAATAACAGGCGGTGGAGCAAAAAATAATTTTTTGATTGATAAAATAAAAACAAATTTAAACTGTTCAGTTATAATACCAGAGGAAATGATAGTTGATTATAAAGAAGCTTTGATCTTTGCTTTTATGGGTAAACTTCGTTTACAAAACAAAATTAATTGTTTAAAAACTGTAACAGGTGCAAAAAAAGATCACTCATCAGGCACTATATTTCATTAAGAAACCTTGAAAAAATTTTTTAAATTTCGGATGTGAGAATATCTTTTACGATTTTTACTAATCTTAAAATCAAACTCTATATTTTTGCAGAAAAGAAGAAAAATTTGAAAATTAATAAAGTTTAAATCATAGATGAAAAATTATATTTTACTAGCCCTTGTGCTTACCCACTCATTAAATTTATATTCTCAAGAACTCGAATTAAGTTATTATCTACCTAAATCAAATAATTATAATCAAGACATTCCAAAGCCAAGTGAAGTAATTGGTCATGAGGTTGGCGAGTGGCATGTTACTCACGATAAGCTAGTTAAATATATGTATGCTGTAGCAAATTCATCAGAAAGAATTATCATTGAAGAAACGGGGAAAACATATGAAAATAGACCTTTAGTAATTTTAAAAGTTTCATCAGAAGAAAATATTAAAAATTTAACCTCGATTAGAGAAAGTCATCTAGAGATCTCGAATGGAGTCAAAAAATCTGACTTTAAAAATATGCCAGCAATTGTGTATCAAGGTTATTCGGTTCACGGAAATGAGGCAAGTGCATCTAATGCAGCCTTATTGGGTATATATTATTTGGCAGCATCTAATGAACCTGAAACTTTAGAAATTTTGAATAATAGTGTTATTTTATTTGATCCATGTTTAAACCCTGATGGATTACAAAGGTTTGCAAATTGGGTTAATTCAAATAAAAACTTAGTACCCAACCCTGATAATAATGACAGAGAATTTAGCGAAGTTTGGCCTGGCGGAAGGACAAATCACTATTGGTTTGATTTAAACCGTGACTGGCTACCTGTTCAACTTCCAGAGTCTCAAGCTAGGGTTAAGACATATACAGATTGGTTACCTAATATTGTTACTGATCACCACGAAATGGGTACAAATTCTACATTCTTTTTCCAGCCTGGTATTCCCTCTAGAGTAAATCCATTGATACCCAATTTAAATCAAAAATTAACTGAAAAAGTTGCAAAATATCATGCAAATTTCTTAGATAAGATTGGAAGCTTATACTACAGTAAGGAAAATTATGATGATTTCTATTTTGGTAAGGGTTCAACCTATCCTGATGCTAATGGAGGTATTGGGATTTTATTTGAGCAAGGTAGTTCAAGAGGCCATATTCAAAATAGTCAAAATGGAGTACTAACATTTCCCTTTACAATAAGAAATCAATTAACTACAACATTGTCTACATTAAAGGCTGTGAGTGAACTAAGGATTGAACTTCTTTCCTATATGAATGACTTTTATGTTAATAACTTTAATGATTCTAGGAAATCAAAATTTAAGGGAATTGGATTTGGTAATAGTCATGATAATACAAGTAGTTTTGAATTAGCCAGCATTCTCAAAGCCCACAAAATTAAAGTTATTGAAACCGATGGGAAAAAATTTAAATATTTTGTTCCATTACAACAAAAAAAGTCCAAGCTCATAAAAGCGATGTTTGATACTCAAACCAAATTTGAAGACAGTCTATTTTATGATGTTTCTGCATGGACTTTTCCTCTAGCCTTTAATTTAAATTATGAATTTCTAAAGGAAAACTTAAGTGGGAATGAGTTGTTTGATAAACGTTCTGGAAAAATTAGTGGTTTTTCAAGTTATGGATATTTAATAAAGCCATATGATTATAACATACCAAGATTTATTAATTTTTTACAAGAAAATGGTATTAGGTTGAAATCAAGTAGTAAAAAATTTAAAATAAAAAATAGTTATTATGATTATGGGACCCTGCTAATACCTGTTGTTGGACAATCAAAAAAACCTGAAAAAATCTTTGAGTTGCTAACTGAAATTTCAGAAAAAACTGGCATAGATGTTTATTCTTTATCAAGTGGTTATGAAGATAATATCGGTTTTGGCTCCAATTCTTTCACGACAATAAAAAAACCAAAGATAGGTTTGATTGTAGGTAATGGTATCAGGTCGTATGATGCGGGTGAAATATGGCATCTTTTCGATACAAGATATGGTATTCCTATAACTAAATTAGATGTTAAAAATTTAAATCGAACTAACCTGACAGAGTATTCTCACATTATTTTGCCAAGTTATTCTGGAAGCAGTATAAATATTGATAAAATAAAAGACTATTTAAAAGGCGGTGGTAATATAGTTGCTTATAGAAATTCAATTAATTGGCTAGAAAAAAATAAAATTGTAAGTGTTGATTTTTTAAAAAATGAAAGATACGCATCTGACGTATCCTATGAAGATAGGGGCAAATTTACTGGATCACAAGTCATTGGTGGGACGATTTTTAATACAAAAATTGATAAAAGCCATCCAATTAATTTTGGAATAAAAAATAATGATCTGCCAATCTTTAAAAACAATNCTATTTTTATGAAGCCAGACGTAAATAGTTACAACAATCCTATTACTTATTCNAAAAATCCACTACTTAGTGGATACATCTCAGATGAAAATTTAGAATTATTAAAAAAAAGTGTTCCTTTCAAAATAAAAAGATATTCTGCTGGAAAAATTTTCTTGTTTTCCGATAATACAAACTTTAGAGCCTTTTGGTATGGAACAAATAGATTATTGATGAATTCTATTTATTTATCAAATAAAATGTAATATTGAATTTTTTAAAGCCTTACTCCAAAGAGTTTTCTTATAATTTAAAATTAGCATACCCAGTAATAATTGGGATGATTGGCCATACATTGGTAGGGTTCGTTGACAATGCAATGGTGGGCCAATTGGGAACATCAGAACTAGCTGCGATTTCTCTAGGAAATAGTTTTGTGTTTTTGGCTATGTCATTTGGTATTGGATTTTCAACTGCAATTACACCCTTAATTGCCGAAAGCGATGCACGAAATGACAAAAATAAAACAAAATCTATTCTTTCAAATGGTATAATAATATGTTCTATTTTAGGACTAATTTTGACTGCCCTAGTTTTAATTTTTAAGCCAATAATATATTACATGGGTCAGCCAGAAATAGTTGTTAGTCTCGCTTATCCATATATTACAATCGTTGCAATTTCATTATTTCCATTAATTATTTTTCAATCATTCAAACAATTTTCAGATGGATTATCATTTACAAAAATTGCGATGATTTCTACTGTCATTGCAAACATTATTAATGTTGTCTTAAACTACATCCTTATTTATGGTGAGTTTGGTTTTCCAAAGTTAGAGTTAGTCGGAGCTGGGATAGGAACATTAATTTCAAGATTTATCATGGTACTGCTGATTATTTATTTGATCAAATCCAACTCCAAAACAAATCATTATATAAACAATTTGTTTANTTATGAATATTCTTCAAAAATCATAAAAAAAATTTTCAATCTCGGCTACCCATCTGCTTTACAAATGATGTTTGAAGTTGGATTTTTTATTTCAGGCATATGGGTTTGTGGGATTATTGGGATAAATTATCAAGCAGCAAATCAAATTGCACTAAATCTCTCATCATTAACCTTCATGGTTGCATTAGGATTAAGTGTTGCTGCAACGATCAGGGTTGGAAATCAAAAAGGACTAAATGACTATAAAAATCTAAAACGTATTGCGATATCAATTTTCTTAATTACAATTTTGATTGAATTGGTCTTTGCTCTAATTTTCATTTTTTTCTCTGACTTACTACCCTGGCTGTATTTAGATAATAATGGTAGTCCCGATGTTCTTGAGACTGTCACTTTAGCCTCAAAATTATTAATAGTAGTAGCTTTATTTCAAATTTTTGATGGAATACAAATTGTTGCACAGGGTGCATTACGTGGCATTCAAGATGTAAAAATACCCTCAATTATTTGTTTTTTATCTTATGTAGTGTTTGGTATACCAATAATGATTTACCTAGGATTATATACAGAACTCAAAGCAACTGGTGTTTGGATTGGTTTTTTAATTGGTTTATTGATTGCATCAATTCTACTTTCAATAAGATTCTTTAAAAAATGTAACATAGAAATTAAAAGATGAACGTTAGTTATATTTCTTAGACATAGATATTGACTCACTTATCTGAACAAAAAAATATAACAAAATACTTATAACAATCATCTTCTGGGAAGATACCTGAATTAGTAATGATCGATTATCTAAAAATGGATTTGGACCATACTCCATAATAATTATAAAAAGGAGAAGAACAAAGCAAAAAATTGAGGAACTTATGAGCATTGTTTTACTAAGATTGCTATTATAAACAATAAATAATTGAACAAAACAATGAATCAATAAGAGTCGAAATGCAACTTTTACAAAAAAAACATGAATATCAAAAGTGGAATTATCAGCAGAAAATACTGCTACCAAAACAAAGGAAACTAATGATATAATAATTGTAGACAAAGAAAAAAAATTCAATATTTTATTTCTATTAAATTTTAATTGAATTCTTAAATAAGACACGTAAAATAAAAAGTATGATATGGCTAAAATTAGCATAGAGGAGTTGAATAGATACGCTGAAACTATATTATCCTCACCATTTTTTGCTGTTGACTCACCAAGGTTACTTAAAAAGTTATAGAAAAAGGAGTATCCTTTTGTTTCAGGCTCAATAATAGTACCTCCAGGATAAATTACCATTGAAATAAAATTTAAAATAACAAATAGAAATATACCTACATAACCTTGTTTTATTAATATATTACTCATATTAATATGACTTAAATTAAATTCATATTGAATTTAATGAAAAGTCACCCATTTAATAAATTATTTTAGTTAGTAATTAGTGAGGGAGAGAGGATTCGAACCCCTAACCAACAGAGCCGAAATCTGTTATTCTATCCAGTTGAACTACTCCCCCATGAATAAATCATCAAATCGTCTCAATTATTTAAATTTTTTCTTACTATTTGTGATATTGACTTACCATCAGCTTTTCCTGAAAGTTCTTTAGTTGCCATACCCATAACTTTTCCCATATCTTTCATTCCAGATGAGTTAGTTTGTTTAATTATTGATAAAACTATATCCTCAATCTCTTTTTCACTTAATTGCTTGGGTAAATATTTGGAAATGAATTCTGACTGAGCAATTTCTTTATCAGCCAAATCATTTCGATTTTGACTCTCAAAAATTTGGGCACTTTCTTTTCTTTGTTTTACAAGTCTTTGTAGAATTTTAATTTCATCAGACTCATTTAATTCATTCGAACTTGAATCTTTAGTTTCAAATAAAATAATTGCAGATTTTATTGCTCTAAGTGACTCTAATTTAATAGAATCTTTTTCTTTCATTGCAGATTTTATATCTGAATTTATGGTGATTTTTAGCGACATATTTTAGTAATTAATCAACATTATCGTGGAGAAATGTATTATTAGACTTGATATCCATATTTCCATTTTTATCATCAATTAGCATAGAAGATGACATTGAATTTACACCTTGATCATCCAAGCTTATACCAGCTCTTTTGTAGGCCGGTTCGCTTTCCATCTCACCTACTACTCTAGATTTAGTAAATTTATAATTATACTCCTTNAGTTTAATTCTTCTTTGCTCAGTTCTCTTAGCTAATCCTTCAACAATAGGACTATCTATTGGGTTAAATTTATGATTTTTTTCATTTACTAAGTTGTCATCTGCATTTTTACTGTAAGAATTATTTTCAAGAGTAACATACGGAATTATGTGAATAGGGTCTATTACCTCTATCTCATTTATATCGACATTTAAAAAATGTTTATAATCATTATTTTCATTTGAATAAATTTTTTCCCCATTATCCAGAACTTGAATTGGATCAATAACATCAATTTCCTCCAATTTTTTTATTACTAATTCCTCGTCAAGTTTACTATCGACTGGATCATTAATATCCTTTTTAATTAACTCATAATCCACATCAATATCCAAAATCTCCTCTTTTTTGATGTCATGATTTTCATTTGTTTGGAAAGTTTCAATATCAAAATTGATATTTTTGAAATCTATTGATTGAGATGCATTATCAAACTGTAGAGGTTTGTCTTTTTTTTCTAATTTTTCAGATATTTCATTTTCATCCTCCAAACTATAAATCGTCTTTTTTGGTTCAATATGTAAAATCTCATCTTGTTGTTTCATGTCAAATCCAGTAGCAATTACAGTTACAGCAATTTCTTCAGTTAATGAATTATCTTCACCAATACCCATTATAATATTAGCTTTATTACCAGCTTTCTCCTGTATGTAATCATTAATTATTCCTATTTCATCTATGGTAATTTCACTCAATCCGGAAACTATTAATAACAGAACATTCTGCGCACCATCAATACGGTTGTCGTTTAAAAGAGGAGAATCTAATGCATTTGTAACAGCTTTAAGCGCTCTTTTCTCACCCGAAGCACTGTATGANCCCATAATAGCATTACCACTTTTAGACAAGACTGTTTTAGCATCTTTTAAATCAATATTTTGAGTGTAGTGATTAGTTATAACCTCTGCAATTCCTTTTGCTGCTGTGGCAAGAACTTCATCCGCCTTTGTAAAACCTTCCTTTACTCCAAGGTTACCATATATTTCTCTCAATTTATTATTATTGATTACAACCAAAGAATCAACACTATCCCTGAGTCTTTCCAAGCCTAAATTAGCTTGGTCTGTTCTAACCTTTCCCTCAAAAACAAATGGCATTGTTACTATCCCAACAGTTAAAATACCCATCTCCATAGCTAGATTTGAGATAATTGGAGCAGCACCTGTTCCAGTTCCACCACCCATTCCAGCTGTTATAAAAACCATCTTGGTATTTTTATCAAGCATTTTTTTTAATACATCTAAACTTTCAATTGCTGCTTTTTCTCCAATTTTTGGATCAGCTCCAGCACCCATACCTTCGGTTAAGTTAATACCAAGTTGGACTTTATTTGGAACTGGGCTATTTTCTAACGCTTGAGCATCCGTGTTACATATAACATAATCAACACCATTAATACCTTTATTATACATATAATTTATAGCATTACTACCTCCTCCACCTACTCCAATTACTTTTATTACATTGCTTTGGTTCTTGGGTAAATCCCAAGATAAATTCTCATATTGATTTTCCATATTCATATTTTATTATTCTGCGTTCTCTAAAAATTTTTTTAGTTTTTCAGTAAATTTTTCAAAAATTGATTTTTGTTTTATACCCCCCCCATCGCCCACTGGTTCCACTGGTTCATTTTCATCATTTTCCTCTGGCTCTAATTGTTCATCATCATTAACATAATTATCTCTTGCATTCATAACAAGTCCCACTGCTGTTGCATATGTGGGATTTGAAATTTCTATTAAATTATTTCCAGCCAAATGTTCATTCGGAGACCCAAGTCTAGTATCCATTCCTGTTATGTACTCAACTAATTGTTTTAAATGTTTTAATTGACTACCACCACCAGTCAAAACGATTCCTGCTATAAGTTTCTTTTTTTGTTCTTCATGTCCATAGTTTTTAATTTCTAAATAGACATGCTCTATAATTTCAACAACCCTTGCATGAATAATTTTTGATAGATTTTTCAAAGTTATTTCCTTTGGTTCCCTTCCCCTGAGACCTGGAATTGAAACAATTTCATTTTCTCTATTTTCACCGGGCCATGCAGAACCAAACTTTACTTTTAGTAATTCAGCTTGTTTCTCAATAATTGAGCAACCTTCTTTAATATCCTCTGTTATTATATTTCCACCAAAAGGTATAACTGATGTATGCCTTATAATTCCATCTTTAAAAATTGCTAGATCTGTTGTTCCTCCCCCAATATCAATGAGAGCAACACCTGCTTCTTTTTCTTCTTTACTTAATACGGCATCAGCTGATGCCAAAGGTTCTAAGGTTATTCCATGAAAATCAATCCCTGAACTTTTTACACATCTTGCAATATTCTTTATTGAACTCACTTGACCTACAACAACATGGAAGTTTGCTTCTAATCTTCCACCAAACATTCCAATTGGCTCTTTTATTTCTCCTTGTCCATCAACCTTATATTCCTGAGGCAGAACGTGGATAATTTCCTCACCAGGTAGCATTACCAACTTATAAACCTGATTTATCACATCATTAACATCTTTTTCTTCAATTACTTGGTCAGAATTTTGTCTAGTGATATAATCACTGTGTTGTAAACTTCTAATATGTTGTCCCGCGATTCCAACAACAACCTTGTCTATTTTGTATCCAGATGTTTTTTCTGCTTCATGGACTGCAGATTGGATTGATTGAATTGTTTGTGTAATGTTATTAACAACACCACGATGAACCCCTAAACTTTCAGATCTTCCCAATCCAATAATTTTTAGCTTACTATACTCATTAACATGTCCAATCATTGCAACAATCTTGGTTGTTCCAATGTCTAAACCTATAAAAAGCTCATTGTTTTTCATTGTTTTAATTTTTCGATTACTACTTGATTTTTAAAGCTCAGATTAATATTCTTTACATTAGAAAATAAATCTGACTTATGTTTTGCGGCATAAAAAATCTTATATTTATTTAGTTTGCTGTTAATGCGGTCAAAGTTTCCAAAGTTTATTAAAAAATTTTCATTCACTGGTTTTAGATTCATGTTAATTGAATCTAAAAAAATGTAATCGATATGTCCGTTCAAGAAATTATCATTTTTTATTTGAGAACTGACCTCTAGAACATTAATTAAATTGATAGAATCTATCTGACCTACAAAATACACAGTCTCTGGGCTGTAAATTTTTGATAATGGAATCATTTCACCTTCAGTATCAACATATCTATTTCGATACTCTAAAAACATTACAGCATCCTTTTCATTGATTTCAAGATTTATTTTTGAATCTATGGTTCTATAGACATTAGAATTATTGAAGTAATCGATATTTTCAAGGTGTTTTTCGAGTTTATTAAAACTAAATTCTTTATTAAACAATGAATCAATCATAAATTTATTTTCAACTAAATTTATTTTTAAAGAATCAGGATCAATGTAGTTTAACGTTAAATAATTTAAGTCGTCATATATTAAAACATCTCTTTTATCATTAACTACATTTGCCCAAATTGCCATGCAAACAATTAAAATTAGAAGAGTGGACAAAAAAATATTTTTAAATAACATTTTGTAAAATCAATTTTTTTATACTTTCAACTTTTTCAGAAATATCACCTGCTCCCAAAGTGATAATTATTTCTGAGTTATCATTTTTAATTTTATTTAACAACTCATCATCAGCAATGATATTTTTATTTTTATTTTGTATTTTTTCTAATAATATTCTAGAATCAATACCAGGAATAGGTTCCTCGCGTGCAGGATAAATATCTAATAAAAATATTTTGTCGAATTTTTCTAAAGCTTTTGCAAACTCACTCATAAAATCTTTAGTTCTGGAAAAAAGATGTGGTTGAAAAACTACAAGGTTAGATTTTTGTGGGTACATTTTTTTTACTGATCTAACGATTGATTCAATCTCATTAGGATGGTGAGCATAATCATCAATAAATATTCTAGGAGATTTAGTAATAATTGAAAATCTGCGATGGATACCATTGAAGGATTCAATAGCATTAATAATTTTTTTTGGATTTAAGTCTAAATTAATTGCTATTGAAAAAGCAGCTAAAGCATTTAGAGCATTATGCTCACCTGGCATTTTAAAAACTACCTTTCCATAATTATTTTTTTGAGATTTTATTTCAAATTGAGTTTCAAATGGACCATGAATTAATTTATCAATAAAATAATTAGATTCATTATTCAACCCGTACTTACAGCCATCAAATTCTAAATTTTCATTTTGAAAAACAATTCCATCTTTTTTTAAGTTTCCAACGAAGGTTTTAAACGTATTTTTCAGATTTTGATAATTTTTATATATATCTAGATGATCAGCATCAATATTGTTAATACATATTATATCAGGNTTAAGTTGCAAAAAAGACTTGTCAAATTCATCAGCTTCAACAACAAAAATTTTATTTCCATTATTTAATAAATTTGAGTCATAATCATTCATGATTCCACCTACAAACGATGTGAATTCTAAGTTNAATTGAAATAAAATGTGACTTAATATTGAACTTACAGTTGTTTTTCCATGAGTACCTGAAATAGCAATACAAAAACCCTCATTGACAATTTCGGAAAGAATCTTTGCTCTTTTAACTAATGTGAATTTTTTATCTAGACAATACTGCAATATTTTATTATCATGACTAATTGCGGGAGTATAGACAATAAGTGTATTTTTTGGATTTAATCTTTTTAATTCAATCAATGATTTANTAAANAAGTATGAAATATCAATTCCCGCTTTCACTAGTTGATCAGTGATTTTTGACTGAACCCTATCATAGCCATAAATAGTTTTATTGTTTTGAAATAAATATTTGGCCAANGCAGACATTCCAATACCTCCAATTCCAACAAAAAAATANTTTTTGTATTCTATGTACTTCATTTTAAAAAATATTCAATTTCATTTATAATTGTTTTGACAGCATTTTTTTTTGAGATTGACTTAATNTTTTTTGAAAGACTAGNTCTGTANANATCNCTTACAATTAGTTTNTTTATAATGGGTGTTAANTTAAATTCCAGTTCATCCTCATTAATAAATTCACATGCNCCTTTATCATAAATTTTNCTGGCATTTTTGGTCTGATGATCATCGACTACATTAGGTGAGGGGATAAATATTACAGGTTTACCAACTATACATAGTTCAGAAATAATACTTGCACCTGATCTTGATACTATCAGATCTGAGACAGAGTATAGTTCTTCAATTTTATCAATAAAAGGAATAATTATTAAATTTTTATTTTCAAATCTTTTATAGGTTTTATAATACCTATTGCCAGTTTGTAAAATAACTTGTAAGTCATTTTTGANAAAAAAATCAATTGAATCAACTATAGACTTATTGATTGCATCAGCTCCTTGGCTCCCACCCAATACTAGTATTGTTTTTTTATTTCTTAATAGATTNAACTTTTTATAAATCTTATCATTCTTTAACGATTTAAAAATTTTAATTGATTCTCTTACCGGATTTCCCGAATATATTATTTTTTTACTATCAAAAAATTTATCCATTCCATCATATGCAACAAAAATTTTCTTTGAATATTTACCTAAAATTTTATTTGTTAAACCAGGATAGGAATTTTGCTCTTGAATGAAAGTTGGTAAGTTTAGCAAACTCGAAACAAATAAAATTGGACCACTTGCAAAACCACCTGTTCCAATTACTAGGTTTGGTTTAAACTTTAGAATTATCACTATGGATTGAATCAAACTAATAAATAACCTGAAAGGCAATAACATATTAGAGAAAGAAAATTTTCTTTTAAATCCTGAAATATTTAACCCCTTAATTCTGTAGCCCCTTTCAGGAATTATTTTCATTTCCATTTTATTTTTTGAGCCTACAAAAAGTAATTCACTATTTATAAATTTATTTTTTAAACCATCAGCAATACTTAAGGCTGGGTAGATATGACCACCAGAACCTCCGCCTGAGATAATAAATCTATATTTTTTTGTATTAATCATCTGTAACTACAGTATTATATTTTAAGTTATTCTTACTCACACTCAATAGAATTCCCATAGCCAAAAAAGTTATCCAGATAGATGTTCCACCAGTACTAACAAGTGGAAGAGGTTGTCCTGTAACTGGAATTAGCTGAACAGCAACAGCCATATTTGTAAAAGCTTGAAAAACAACAGGGATACCTACTGCTAGAGACACTAGCTGTCCAAACTTTGTTTCAGACCTGTATGAGGTGATTATAATTCTAAACAGCAGTACTACATACAATAATAATATGATTAAGGAAACTATGATTCCATACTCCTCAGCAATAATAGAGAAGATAAAATCAGAAGTGCTTTGCGGCAAGACATACTTCATAGAACTTTTTCCAGCCCCCACACCAAATATTTTTCCATTTGCTATTGCCGCTTTAGCTCTATTTATTTGATAACTTGTTGTATCATCAATGTCATTATTTACAAAATTTTCAATTCTATTAGTCCATGTATCAACTCGATTAGGGATAATCTCAGGAAATTTATTAACAGCCAGTAAAAAAGATGATATAAGAAAAGTAAATAAAAAAACCAGTACAGCTAGATGTTTTAACTTATATCCTGCGATAAATATTATCATTGTAGACATCATGAATATTAATAATGCTGTAGAGAAGTTGGATGGAAGAATTAATGCAACAACTAATATTATTGGAAGCCACATTAATAAGAATGTTTTGATCAGGCTGAGATTCTTGTTTTTTTCCTTGGACAAAAAATTTGATAAGTAGATTAATAAAAAAATTGATGCCAATGTGGAAGGTTGAAATGAAATATCAAGTATGGGTATGTTTAACCATCTATTTGCATTTGCACCATCAATAACATTTCCCTGAAANGATGCAAAAAATAACAAAAAAATTACCAATGGNAGAACAATTAATGAAAGACCTTTGAAATATTTATACTCCAGCAAATGTGTTGAATACATAATCATCATACCGATAAATATTATTGATATATGTTTTATGATATTTGAAAAAATCAAATTCGCTCCAAAGTTTGAGCTAGCACTGTAAACAGGTAAGAATGAAAATATTGCTAAAGCTATAACTATGATCCAAATTACCTTATCTCCACCAATATTTTTACCTACAATCATAATTTTCTAACCTCATCTTTAAATAAATTTCCTCTTTGCTCAAAATTTTCAAATAAGTCAAAACTTGCACAAGAAGGAGACAATAAAACGACATCACCTTGTTTTGATATATCATATGCACTTTTAACTGCATCAACCATTTTATTTGTCGAAACAATAAGATTACAATGTTGTGAAAATGTTGAAATTATTTTGTCATTATCATTACCTAGACAAATAATTGCTTTAACGTTACTCCTCACTAAAGGAACTAATTGACTGTAATCATTTCCTTTATCTATGCCACCAGCTATCCAAACTATTGGTTTTTTATATGAGTTTAATGCATAAAAGGTTGCATTAACATTTGTTGCTTTAGAATCATTTACATATTTCACTTTATGAATAGTTAAAAAATGTTCTAATCTATGTGGTACGTTCTGAAAAGTTTTAAGACTTTCAATNATTTTTTTATTTGAAATATTTAAAATTTCTGAAACAGCAATAGCTGCCATTGAATTTTTTACATTGTGTAACCCAAGTAATGAGGTTTTGGTAATATCTATCATATTTTCATTGTTATTTATGGATGATTTAATTTTATTTTTGTGATGAATTAAATAGTTTTTCTGTTGATTTTTGTTGTCGCAAGTATGAAAGGAAATAGCAGTAGGTTTGTTGTTTGTATTGTTGATTTTATTTGTAGTAATGCTACAATCTCCACAATAAATAAAGTAATCTGAGCTTTTCTGATTGCTTATTATATTAAATTTTGCATCTACATATTTTTCCAATTTATTGTCATACCTATCTAAATGATCTGGTGTTATATTAGTTATAATTGAAATGTCTGGCCTAAAGTTTATAATATGATCCAATTGAAAACTACTAATCTCCAAAACATAATAATCAAATTGATTTTCTGCTATTGACTCAGAAAAACTATATCCAACATTTCCTGCTAGACCAACATTAAATCCACTATTTTTTAATATGTGATAAATGAGTTTTGATGTTGTTGTTTTTCCGTTTGTCCCAGTGACAGCAATAATAAATGCATTGGTATATCTCGATGCAAATTCAACCTCTGATATGATTTTCTTTTTTTTAAGTGATGGTTTAGATTTAGTTAACGATCTTGGATCGATACCAGGACTAATTATAATTTCGTTTGAGTCCTTAATTAAATTTTCAGTATGTCCAGACTCCTCATATTTTACATCCAACTTTGACAAAAGTTTTTTTGTTTCTGGCTTGATATTTTTTGAATCAGAAAGAAAGATATCTAAGCCTTTTTTTTGAGCCAATTTTGCAGCTCCAATTCCACTAATACCAGAACCTAGAATAACTATTTTTCTTTTATCCATCATCTTAGTTTAAGCGTTATTAGAGTTAGTATTGCAAGTAAAATTGATACAATCCAAAATCTGGAAACAATTTTAGTTTCACTTAATCCCTTTTTTTGAAAATGATGGTGAATGGGACTCATTAAAAAAATCCTTTTTCCAATTCCATATTTTCTCTTTGTATATTTAAAAAAACTGACTTGCATTATAACTGACAATGTCTCAATAAGAAAAACACCACATAGTATTGGCAACATCAATTCTTTCCTTACAAGAATTGCAATCACTGCTATGATTCCTCCAACTGATAAGCTTCCTGTATCACCCATAAAAACTTGAGCAGGAAAAGTATTATACCATAAAAAACCAATGAGCCCACCTAGAAGAGCAGAGACAAAAACAAGTATTTCCCCTATTCCTGGTATATACATAATATTTAAGTAGTCAGAAAAAATAATATTACCAGAAACCCATGCTAAAATTCCGAGAACAAAAACAACAATTGCTGAAGTTCCAGCTGCTAAGCCATCTAGACCATCAGTAAGATTAGATCCGTTTGAAACTGCAATTATTATAAATGCTATGACTAAGACATAAAAAATCCAATTGTGATTATTTTTTGAAATTTTAAATATTTCAACATAATCTAACTCGTTATTTTTAATAAAAGGGATTGTTGTTTTTAATGACTTTTGATTGGTTGTTACACTTTCGTAGGGGACAATATCCTGATTTTGCTTAACTTCAATTTCAGGATGAAAGTACACTGTTAATCCAATAAATAATCCTAAAATAGTCTGACCAATAATTTTTACCCAACTGTTTATTCCAGATTTTCTTTTCTTAAAAACTTTGATGTAATCATCTATAAAACCAATGATAGATAACCAAAGCAAAGAAAATATTAAAATTAATATGTATATGTTCTTAAAATCACTAAATAATAAAATGGGAATTATGGTTGATAAAAGTATTATTAAACCTCCCATTGTTGGTGTTCCTTCTTTATCTTTTTCACCTGGTAAATTGAGCTCTCTGGTATTATCTCCTATTTGTTTTTTTCTCAAGAAGTTTATTATTTTTTTACCAAAAATTGTTGAAATTAAAAGAGAAAGAATAAAACTAATTGCAGATCTAAATGATATGTATTGGAATAAACTAGCACCCATCAATTGGTACTCTTTTTCTAATATTTCAAATAAATAATATAGCATCAGACAGCAATTTTTAATGATTTTTTTACNACGTNTGAGTCATTGAATTNAATTTTTTTTGATTTGATAATTTGGTAATTTTCATGNCCCTTTCCNGCAATTAGAACNATACATTTTTCATCTATCATGGATAAAGCAAGCTTTATTGCNATCTCTCTNTCNANCTCAATAAATACTTTTTTTAATTGANTTGTATCAATNCCTGAAATCATATCTTCAATTATTTTTTCTGGATTCTCGTNCCTAGGATTATCAGACGTAAAAACAGAAAATGAACTATNATTTACAGCTATTAAACCCATTTTTTTTCTCTTTTTCATGTCTCTACCTCCACCACAACCTATTACTGTAATTACTTTTGATTTATTAATATTTACTTGATTAATTGTATTCAAAACATTAAGTAACGCATCTGGTGTATGGGCATAATCGACAATAGCTGTTATATTTTTATGTGAAATAATTTCAAACCTTCCTGACGGTGGCTTTAGTAGACTTATTTTTGGATAAATATTTTTTTCATTCAAATTAAGTAGTTTGGCTATCGAGGCTACTGCTAGTAAATTATAAGCGTTAAANTTTCCAATTATTGATGTTTGAATTTCTGTATTATCAATTTTTAATTTCATTCCGTTTATGGTATTTTCTAGTACACGCAATGTGAAATCTGCTGGTTTTTTCATCGACATAGTATAAGTTTTTGAAGCTGTATTCTGAGTCATATAAGTNCCGTTCTTATCATCAATATTCACCAATGACTTTTGATTTTTTTTTAGCTTGTCAAATAGTCTTTTTTTTGTGTTTAGATAACTTCTGAAATCGCCATGATAAATTAAATGATCATGAGTTATGTTAGTAAATACACAGAGAAAAAATTCNAGCGAGTTAATTCTTTCTTGATCAATTGAATGTGAGGATACTTCCATAAAGCAAAAGTCAATTTCTAAATCAACCATTTTTCTCAAGTACAGATTAGTGTCATATGAATCTGGTGTAGTTAAGGATGCTTCATACTCTTCGTTATTAATTTTAATTGAATTTGTTGAAATCAAACCACTTTTATAACCCATCATTAACATTAAATCGTGTGATAGTGAGACAGTTGTTGTTTTTCCATTTGTACCTGTTACACCAATTAGTTTTAACTTTTTTGATGGGTTTCCAAAAAAATTGCAACATATTTTGGCATATGATTTTCTACTAGATTTTACTTTTATGTAGGTAATATTTTTAACCAAACTTTTTGGTAGTTTTTCACAGAGAATTGTAGAAGCACCCTTGTCAATAGCATTTTGAATATAACTGTGTCCATCATGCTCTTTGCCTTCAATTGCAACAAACAAATAATTAGTATCAACATTGTTTGAATTTTTTGAGATATCCTTTATGACTAAATCAACTTTACCAATCACTTGAATTGTATCAATATCACTAATTATGAATTCAAGTTTTTTCATTGATTTGTACTGACTATTTTTTTATTAATTAATTCTTTCTCAATTTCCTCAGTTGTATATTCGGTATAATTAGGATGTTTTGACATAATTTTTTCTGCAATATTTTTAAAAACAGGACCAGCAACACTTGATCCATAGTATCCTAGTTGTTTATTTGGCTTATTAATCATTATTATACAGGAATACTTTGGTTCATCGGAGGGAAAAAATCCAACAAAACTTGAATTATAGTTTACACTATCTAAATTGTAATCAACCTGAGAAGTACCTGTTTTTCCAGAGATATTAAAATATTTAGATTTAATATTATAAGCTGTTCCATTTGGATGCTGTACAACATCGTACAGCATTTTATTTATTATATCTAACGTTTTTTTTGAGCAAATAGATGAATTGATTACCTCTTTTTTGAACTCATAATCATAACCAGAGGAACTAACAACCTTTTCCAAAAATTTAGGTTTTACCATTTCTCCTTTGTTAGCAATTGAATTATAAAAAGTTAAAATTTGTAGAGGTGTTAGTGATATTCCATAGCCATATGCCATCCACGGTAATGACAATCCATTCCAACTTTTATCATCAGGGTGAGGAAATTTAGGAGTGGGCTCTCCCTTAATTTCGATTTCTAAAGCCTTGTCAATTCCAATATTTGAAATTCTATCTACAAATTTTCTTGGATTATTTTTATAAAAATTATTGACTGCTGATACAATCCCAGTGTTTGAGGATAGTCTAAAAATATCCATCAAATTTATCTCACCATAGCCACCCTCCTTTGAATCTCTTACTTCATACCCATAGAAATTTAATTTACCATTTTTTGTATCTATTTTTTGAAGCGTATCTAGGGCGTTATCCTCCAACAGAGAGATAATTGACATTAATTTAAAAGTTGAGCCAGGTTCTATAGATTCTCCAACCGCATAATTTAATTTTTCGTAATATTTACCTTCACTTGTTCTCCCAAAATTTGATATTGCTTTAATTTTACCAGTGCTTACCTCCATAACAATNGCCGATGAGTGATCAGCTTCAAAATTTATAGTTTGCTNCAACAGATTATCATGAACTATATCCTGAATTTCNANATCAATCGTAGAAAATACATGTGATCCATTAATTGGGTTTTTATTTAAATCATTATCCAAAATTTTCCATTGTCCATTNGAAATTTTTCTCTTTGTTATGATACCATTTTTACCTCTCAAAAAATTTCCATAAGCATGTTCCAGACCAACTCCCTTGAAATTTCCTTTTTCATCAACTCTTTCATATCCAATGGTCCTCTCAGCAATTTTCCCAAAGGGATATTCTCTAGTAATTTTATTTTCTACTATAAATCCGCCCTTTATTGTTCCATATTTAAGTATTGGAAAACTTTTAATTTGATCGAGTGATTTATTGTCTACATTTTTGAAGATATTTAAATATCTATTGTTATTTTGTCTAGCAATTTTTATTCTTCTACATTCATCAACAGAATTAGTTTTCTTGAACTGTGAGATTTTTTCACAAAGAGAACTTAGTTCAGTTTGAAAGATTTTCTCCGATATAATTTTTGTATCAATATATATATCAAACTTTGAAACTGTAGTGGCTAGTATACTGCCATCATTTGAGTACAAATTACCCCTAATAGGCTCTGCTACAAAATTCTTTACAGTTTTATCCTCAGCCATCTTTCGGTATTTATCTCCGTCAATAAATTGTATTTGGAATAACTTATAAAAAATACCCAGAGAAAATATTATCATTAAAAAACCAACGACGTAAAGTCTAATTAAAAAATTATTTTCCATCATTCTTTAATAATCACAATCTTAGTCGGTGGGTTTAATGATGGTCCAATTCCTCTTTCGGATAATTGAATTTTTATATTTGATTCCATTTTTATTTTCACGACCTTTTTTCTTTGTTCAATGAATTCATTTTCTACCGAAACCAACTTCTTAGACAAATCACTTAGTTTATAAATTTTTCTATCAACACTATGCGATGAAAAAATCATAATAACAGCAAGAAAAAACAGGAACATGACAAACCTTATATTTTCTTTATTTGTTTTTTCAATTATGAACTTTCCATTAATTATTTCATATAATTTTTTTCTCATATTTTCATTGCCGATCTTAATTTTGCACTTCTAGATCTAATATTTAATTTTAACTCCAGCTCACTTGGTTTTAAGAATTGAAATTTTAGTTTGAAGNGGTTTAGGGAATTTCCAAATTGGTCTTTGACAGGCTCATCATCAAAGCAGCCATTTTTAAAAAATCTTTTCACCAAGCGGTCTTCTGCGGAGTGATAAGTTATAATAGAAATAATTCCATTTTTGGATAAAAGTTTTTTTGACTGAATTAATATTTCTTTTAAAAATTCTAGCTCTTTGTTTACTTCAATCCTTATTGATTGATACACTCTGGCCAGAAAACTATTTTTAGTCTTTTCCGAGAAGAATGTTTTCAAGATAAAGTTTAAGTGATTAGTCATGACAATTTTTTTATTTTTCCTTTCTGCACATATTTTCTTTGCAATCTTTTTTGAATTTTTTAAATCCCCGTTAAAAAAAAACAGATTTGATAACTTATCCTCTGAATAAGTATTAATTACCTCAATGGCATCAAAATTTTGTTTTTGATTCATTCTCATATCCAACCTGTATCCATGTTGGAAACTAAATCCTCTACTTTTTTTGTCTAGTTGATGGGATGAAACACCTAAGTCAGCTAATATTCCATCAACTTTTTTAATATTTAAATACTCCAAAGTCTGCATTAAAAAAATATTGTTTTGCCTAAAAAAAAATAATCTTTCGTCATCAATTACGTTTCTTTGTGAATCTAAATCTTGATCAAAAGCAATCAACTTGCCCTTACTGCCCAATTTTTTTAGTATTTCACGTGAATGACCTCCGCCACCATATGTCATATCAACATAAATTCCGTTGTCGCGAATTTCCAAACTATCTACACTTTGACTTAAGAGTACAGGTTTATGATAACTCATTGTTTTGATTACCCATAACTTGTTCTGTCAACTTGACAAAATCAATATTTTTATCATTGATTGATTTTTCGTAATTGTCTTTGTCCCATATTTCAATAATGTTAATAGCAGATGCCATAACAATATTTTTTTTTAAATCTGAGTTGTTGATTAAATCGATTGGAACCAAAAACCTTCCATTAGAATCCAATTCAAGTGTTCTTACACCTGCACTAAAAATCCTTATAAAATCATTGTTTCTTTTGATAAATCGATTCAAAGAATTTATCTTATCCATAACATTTTTCCATTCAGCCATTGGATATAACTCAAGGCAGGGCTGAAATACCGACCTTTTAATAACAAAGCCATCTTTTAAGTTTCCATCTAGTTGTTTTTTTAGCTGAGATGGTAAAAGAATTCTTCCCTTGTTATCAATTTTACACTCAAAGGTTCCAGTTAGTTTTGTCATATTCGAAACGCCTTCTCTCAAATATATATATTTTATCCCACTTTTTCCCACTTTTTCCCACTTTGTTAATAAATATATAAGTGTTATGATTTTGTAGATTTAAGTATCTGATTATCAATTTATTAAAAATGAAATTTTAATTTTTTTTAATAAAAAATTATGTTTTAATAAAAAGTGTTTTGTATATGATTACTTTAGCATCGGCAATTTGAATTCTTTTTTTTATGTCAAATACAAAATTTCAATACTTGTCAAAAGGTGATGGTCAACCCATTGTAATTCTACATGGTTTAATGGGTGGGCTAAGTAATTTTAAAGATGTGTTTGATTTCTTTCCGTCGGCAGGATATCAAGTTATTGCACCTGAACTTCCGATTTACAGTTCTAACATANTCGATACAAATTTGAAACATTTTTCAAAATACTTATTCTCATTTGTTAAATATTTGAAATTAAAAGACATTATACTTCTTGGGAACTCAATGGGTGGGCATGTTGGATTAATATTTTCAAAAATGTATCCAAACCTAGTAAAGGGTCTTGTACTGACTGGCAGTTCAGGGCTCTATGAAAATTCAATGGGCGATTCCTATCCAAAAAGGGAAGATTATAACTTCATTAGAACAAAGACAGAAGGTGTTTTTTACAGCCCAAAAATTGCAACAAAAGAAATTGTAGATGAAGTTTATCAAACTGTTAACGATCGTAAAAAATTGATTAAAATTCTTGCTTTAGCTAAAAGTGCAATTAGACATAACATGTCAAAAGATTTGCCCAAAATTAAAATACCTACAGCATTAATATGGGGAAAAAACGATAATGTAACACCACCTGAGGTAGCATTAGAGTTTGAAAAATTAATGCCAATGTCTGACTTATTTTGGATTAATAAGTGTGGACATGCACCTATGATGGAGCACCCCCAAAAATTTAATGAAATNTTAAAATCATGGTTATTAAAAAATAACTTTTAATGAAAGTTTCAAAAATTAATTTTTTAAAAAGCAGTCCAAATTCAACTGAATGTCCTAAAAGCAATTTAAAGGAGTTTGCATTTATTGGGAGATCAAATGTGGGAAAATCTAGCTTGATTAATATGCTTTTTGACAATAAGAATCTTGCCAAAATTTCAAAAAAACCTGGAAAAACAAAATTGATTAATCATTTTATTGTAAATGATAAAATTTTATTAGCTGACCTGCCAGGATATGGATATGCAAAGCTTTCAAAATTGGAATCAAAAAAAATTAATATTCTAATTCATGATTTCCTAGAAAATCGGAATAATCTATTCAAGATATTTTTATTGATTGACATTAGACATGAGCCAATAAAAACAGACTTGAAATTTATTGAATATCTTAACAGTATTGGACGAGNTTTTCACATAATTTTCACTAAATCTGATAAAATAAAAAAATCAGAGTTACCAAAAAAATCAAAAAACTACATTGAAAAAATTGATTCAGACTATTTAGATAAAAAGTTTTTCATAAGCTCTTCATCTACAAATAAAGGAAGGGAAGAAATTTTAAATTTTATTATTTCACATTAAAATTTAATTTTTTTTAAGGTCTAATTTTTCAGCAAAATAATCGCAGAAATCGGAAAAATCTTTAAATATTTTTTCATTATTGGTTGATCTTAAATGAGTTTTTGACAAGCTAACGAGAGTTTGATAAATAAATATATTCATATGATCGAGCGGCATGTCTTTAGTCCACAGATCTATTTTTAAAGTCTCTTTTTTATCAAAATCCCAAGTACTTAAAATTAATGCTTTTACAACTTGATTAGTTACACCCCCATCTTCAGCTGACCACTTTATATTCTCAGGAATCTTATTTTCATCTAGCTCAACATTTATAATTATATCTTTTTTTGTTTTTTTCATTTTCTTGGGCTGTAATTAGATTTCAAATATAAATCATATTCATTCATAGTAACTAAATTTTTGAGTTCAATACTATGTTTTTTTTGAAAAGATTTAACAATATTGTAACCAATCCATTTGCCTACCATAGGACTAGACTCAAAATCTATTGATAATCCAAACTTTGAATATGGAGCNTCATGAATAAANCTTTTATCAAGCGAAATATCAGTGGAAAAAATTAAGTTGTTTTTAACAAAATACTCCCAAATTTCACCCTCATTTTCAGTTAACCAATTTAAATTTTCTTGACTAATACCAATAATTTGTTCAAGATCGAAATCCGTTATTTTATTCATTGAATAAATAAGTTTACCATAATAAATAATTTTTGATATAAATCTTCTATCTACAGGGTATTTGATAAAATCTAGAAGAAATGACTCGGTTATATCTTTTACAAAGTAATCTACATTCATTTTCATTGAAATGTAGTTAGGAATTGATTTATAATGAATATTATNTCCTAAGTAGCAATCAGTGGAAACCAAAAGCAGAGAGTCTGACTTTACAATATTGTAGTTGTAATCGATACCATTATTGATCGTAATGATTTTTGGGATATAAAAATCACCAAATTCGTGTTGTATTTCTTTTATATTTTTTGAAATTTCGATTTTATATGGATTAAAATNTTTAAAAACCTGATCAGACTTATTGAAAATATCTCTTCTCAAAGTATCCTTGTAAATACTCATCCAATCGTTGATTGAAAANTGTTTGGGGAATAAATAAGGAAATTTCTTTTTTAAAGANGAAATTGAGTCAAAATCGTACTCAAAAAAAAGTTTTTCAAACCTAATTACTTCAATTTCTTTTGTATAATCATTATCTTCATTTTTTANGTTTTTACATGAAAAAAAANTTAAAATGAGAACTAAAAAAATAAAGAAAAAATAGTGTTTGAAAAAAAACATTTGGCAAGTAATTTGATCAAGCCTAACTGAACTCATGTTTAAAGATAATTCAAAAATAATCAACTTCATAGTAGACTGGCTAAACGATTACTGTGTCGAGAATTCAGTCGATGGATTTGTTGTAGGTGTTTCTGGCGGAATCGATTCTGCTTTAACTTCCACTTTATGTTCCATGACTAAAAAACCTGTTTTATGTATTCAAATGCCAATACACCAATCAAAAAATGAAATCACAAGATCAACAAACCATATTAAATGGCTAGAGAAAAATTTTACAAATGTTATTTCCATTGAAGACAATCTCTCTTCAGTTTATGATGAGTTTGTCGAATCTAAAAACAATACAACAAGCTCACTAACTTATTCGGATGAAAAGAAACAATTAGCTTTTGCCAATACAAGATCAAGACTTAGAATGGTAAATCTGTATTTTCACGCAACATCAAATAATTATATAGTAGTAGGAACTGGAAATAAGGTTGAAGATTTTGGTGTGGGTTTCTACACAAAATACGGAGATGGTGGTGTTGATATTTCACCAATTGCAGATCTTATGAAAAGTGAAGTAAGGTCTCTTGCAAAATTTTTAAAAATTAATGAGGAAATTATTTTAGCTAAACCAACTGATGGTCTCTGGGATGACACTAGGACAGATGAAGAGCAAATTGGGGCCAATTATGATGAACTAGAATGGGCAATGAACGAAATTGAAAGAGGAAAAAAATATACAGATTTCAAAGGAAGGAAGAAAGAAGTGATTGAAATATTAACAAGATTTAATACTCAGAACACACACAAAATGATTCCAATACCAATTTGTAAAATACCAGAAAGATTAAAAAATTAATGCAACTAAATAATTCATAGTTTAAATAACTCTATTTAGTTTTTTTGATAATAATGATTTTAATTGATAATAATTAACAATTTCTTCAAGTAACTCCTCTCCTCTTTCACTATTGGATTCTTTGGTTTTTTTGCTTAGCTCCGATACTTTTTTATTTATCAATAAAGTTCTCAATGTTAAAATTGACTCTGTAACAAGTTGGGTTATTTTCTTTTTTTTGTCTTTGACAAAAACATTTTTGGATTGCCAATTATGTAAGTGATACAAGTCATTATTCATTACTATAGATGTTACTTTAGTGGATAAATTTGGACTAAGATTATTGATAAATGTTTTCAGATCAAAACTCTTATTTTTTTGGAAATCATCAATTAATAGTGAATAAATTTTTTTAAAATCTTCATTCGCAAATTCAATTTCATCTGCTTGAAGATCTAAATATATTTTTTCAAAAACTTTTGACTCTTGTGTTGTTGGCACATATGTCAATTCTCCATCATTTCCTTTAATCATGGAAATTTCATCAAAAACAACCTCATGATTTCCATAAAGCAACAATATTTCTATAATTTTTTCTTCAAGTATTTCTATTTGATCTAGTTTTTCTGATTTTTTGGCAACAACCGGCTTTTTTTCAAATTGTTTATTTGGTATTTTAATATGCTTAATTTGTGCTAAAGAATTAAATAAAACTGCCTCTGAAATATTCAATAATAAAGAACAGTCTTTAATATATATTTCTTGTTTAATTGGATCGGTAACTTTCGATATTAGGTTAATGATTTCATTAACAACTTTAGTTTTTTGCGAAGGAGAATTTTTAACAGATTGGCCCAACATACTTGATTTAAACTGAATAAAATCAACTGAGTTTTCTATTACATAGTTATTTATTTCATCATGGGTTTTATTCCTCCCAAAAGAATCAGGGTCTTCTCCCTCAGGTAAAATACATATATCAATATTCATACCTTGTGAGAGTAAGAGTTCTATCGCTCTCTCGGTTGCATTAACTCCAGCTTTGTCAGAGTCGAACAACATGGTTACATTTTTTGTCAATCTTCTTATTAGGCTTATTTGATTCACTGTCAGAGCAGTTCCTGATGATGAAACAATATTATTTATTCCAATTTGATGGAACCTCATAACGTCTGTGTAACCCTCGGCAATTAAGCAACTATCTTTTTTTACGATTTCATTTTTTGAATTGTACAATCCAAATAAAACATTGCTCTTGTTATAGATTTTAGACTCAGGACTATTAATGTATTTTGCTGATTTTTTATTATTGTCTAATATTCTTGCTCCAAAACCAATTGTCCTTCCTGAAATCGATTTGATGGGAAATATCAATCTAGATCTGTAAATATCCATTTGGGTTTTTGAAGACACTAGTCCCAAAGCCTCCAAATCTTCAATATTATACCCGTTAGACAAACAATGATCCCTCAAATTATATTTTTCACTACCCAATGATCCAATATCAAATTTCTCTAGGGTTTCATTATTAAATCCTCTTTCATCGAAGTATGTACGTGCAATTGTTCTCCCAAAATTAGACTCATTAAATTGGGTTTTAAAATAATTTTTAACGAAATCACAAATAAGAAATAGCTTTTCTTTTATATTATTGTCATCTTTTTGTTTATCTGATAATTCTGTTTCAATAATTTCTATATTATATTTATCAGCTAAATATCTTATGGCTTGGGGATATGAATATTGTTCATGTTCCATTAAAAAAGCAATNACATTNCCCCCCTTTCCACTACTAAAATCCTTCCAGATTTGTTTAGTTGGTGAAACCATAAAACTTGGTGTTTTTTCATTTGTAAATGGACTCAAACCCTTATAATTAGAACCTGATTTCTTTAACTGTATAAAATCACCAACCACTTCTTCCACAAGTGCGGTTTGAAATACTTTGTCTATTGTTACTTTTGAAATCATATTAAAAGTCTCTTTGAATCACATAATTAATCATATCTATTAGTGATTTCTTAAATTCATTATCAGGTAATTTCTTCAGGTCATCTAAGGCAAGTTTATGGAAATAATTCATTTTTTCAATTGCATATTCCAAACCACCTGTTTCTTTAACCAAAGAAATTATTTCTTTGATTCTAGATTTATCTTTATTATGTCTCCTAATTGAATTAATAACCCATTTCCTCTTCCTTTTTTCCACTTCATTCAAAGTGTATATTAAAGGTAGTGTTAATTTTTTTTCTTTAATATCAATACCTCTTGGTTTACCAATCTTTCTTTTTCCATAGTCAAATAAATCATCTTTTATTTGAAAAGCAATCCCAATATTCTCACCAATCTTAGAAACAGATTCAATAATTTTTTTTTGTTTTGTTACNGAAACTGCTGCTATTTTACAACATGAACTAATTAATGAAGCTGTTTTCTTTTTTATGATCTCAAAGTAAACTGTCTCATCAATATCTAACGAACGACTTTTTTCAATCTGAAGTAATTCACCTTCGCTCATTTTTTTTACAGATTCAGATATGATGTCTAAATGGTCATAATCTTTGTTTTCTATGCATAATATCATTCCTCTGGATAATAAAAAATCCCCAACTAATACTGCAATTTTATTTTTCCAAATAGCATTAATTGAAAAAAATCCCCTTCTTCTCTTACTATCATCAACAACATCATCATGAATAAGTGTTGCTGTATGAATCAGCTCAATTACAGAAGCACCTCTGTATACTTTTTCATTAACAATTCCCTTATTTAATAATTTAGAAAATAAAAAAATAAACATTGGTCTCATCTGCTTGCCTTTCCTCTTTATTATGTAATGAGTTATTCGATTCAAAAGAGGTACTTTTGAAAGCATCAGCTTAGAAAATTTTTCCTCAAAAATTTCCATTTCAATATTTATTGGTTTTCTAATATTATATAGTTTACTCAAAATTTATTTTTTATTTGCTAATTGTCCACATGCGGCATTTATATCTTCACCTCTTGATCTTCTTACGGTAACAGATATATTATTAAACTCAAGAATTTCAATGTATTTTTGAATCCATCTATTNTTTGCATTTTTAAACTTTAGATTTCCAATATCATTAAATTCAATTAAGTTAACTTTTGAAGGTACTCTTTTACAAAAATTAACCAAACTATTTACATGACTCATGTTGTCATTTATAGCTTCCCAAACTAAATATTCTATTGTAATTTTTGATTTGGTTTTTTGATACCAATAATTTAGNCTGTCTATAAGATCTGCAAGAGGAAAATCTTTTGAAAAGGGCATGATTTCGTTTCTTGTTTTTTCAACGGCAGAATGCAGTGAAACTGCCAAATTAAATTTTACATTTTTATCAGCTAGTATTTTAATAATTTTTGACATTCCAGATGTTGAAACAGTTATCTTCTTTTTGGAAATTCCTATACCGTTTTTTGAGCAAATCATTTCAATAGATTTTAATACATTTTTATAATTTAACAATGGTTCACCCATCCCCATAAAAACAATATTTGATATCGGTCTACCAAATAATTTAAGAGATTCCAAATTTAAAATCATCAACTGATCGAAAATTTCATAAAAGTCAAGATTTCTAATTCTCTTAATTTTTGCAGTTGCACAAAAATCACAATCCAAACTGCAACCTACCTGACTAGAAACACATGCAGTAATTCTTTTTTCAGTTGGTATCAGTACAGCCTCAATCACATTCTTATCAGACAAAGAAAGCAGAAACTTAACTGTCCCGTCTCTACTTTTTTTAATCAATTGAATAACAACATTATTTATTTTAAATCTAGAATTTAAGAAATGAATCAATTCTTTAGGTAAATTTTTCATTTCTTCAAAAGAGCTAATATTTCCCTTTATCAACCAATCAAAAATTTGAGTAGCTCTATACTTTTCAAAATTTTTCTTTATCAAAATTTTTTCAAGCTTATTGATACTTAAGGATCTTATGTCAGAGCTAACTTGCATCTTAAATTATCAACATAGCATCACCATACGAATAAAATCTATATTTCTTTTTGATGGCCTCAGAATAGGCTTCCATCAAAAAATCATGGCCACAAAATGCTGAAACCATCATAAGTAGTGTTGATTTAGGCATATGAAAATTGGTAATAAGACAGTCTGCAATATTAAACTTGTATGGGGGGAATATAAATTTGTGTGTCCAACCACTATATGGGTTTAAAGTACCCATTGATGAGACCGAAGATTCAAGACCCCTCATGACTGTTGTTCCAACTGCACATATTTTGTTTTTATTTTTTAGCGCATTGTTGATACAATTTGATGCCTCCTTGTTTATGAATAACTCTTCAGAATCCATTTTGTGTTTTGATAAATCCTCAACTTCTACCGGGTTAAAAGTTCCTAACCCGACATGTAATGTTATTTCTGCCAAATCAATTCCTTTTATTTGCAATCTCTTTAACAGATGCTTTGAAAAATGTAAACCAGCTGTTGGAGCAGCTACTGCACCCTCATGTTTGGCATATATTGTTTGGTATCTTTCCTTNTCAAACTCTTCTTCATTCCTCTTAATGTATTTTGGTAGTGGTGTTTGACCNAGCTCGNGAAGTTTTGATCTGAAATCTTCATAATTACCATCAAATAAAAAACGTAATGTCCTTCCACGAGACGTGGTGTTGTCGATAACTTCGGCTACAAGACTATCATCATCTCCAAAGTATAATTTGTTTCCTATTCTTATTTTTCTTGCTGGATCAACTAGAACATCCCAGAGTCTCTGCTCACGATTCAACTCCCGCAACAGAAAGACCTCAATACTGGCCCCTGTTTTTTCTTTGTTCCCCATTAAACGAGCAGGAAAAACTTTTGTGTTATTTAGAGCAAAAACATCGCCGTCTTCAAAGTAGTCAATTAAATCCTTAAATGTTTTGTGTTCGATTTTTTGATTTTTTCTGTCCAATACCATCAACTTAGATTCATCACGTTGATCTGATGGATATTCTGCCAATAAATCCTTAGGCAGTTCATAATTAAAATTAGATAGTTTCATATGTAAATTTGAATGGGCAAATATACATCTTGGAAATGGGGGTTGTCAAGAAAAAAAGTAATTAATTATTAAATTCTAAATTAAAATTTAATTTTTGTAAAACAGTCCAATAATCTGGAAANGATTTGGATATAACNCCACAATCATTGATGACTAATTTAACCAAAACAGATAATGGTGAAAATGCTAATGCCATTCTATGATCTCCATAAGTATCTATTTCAATATTTTCAGGAAGTGTTTTTGGAAAATTTTTAATTTCAATGGAGTGATCATCAATTAATACATCTGTGTTGAATTTAGAAATTTCATTTTTTAATGCAAGTAACCTGTCGGTTTCTTTTATTTTGAGAGTGTCTAATCCAGTCAATTTTGTATGAATGGATAAACCAAGGCTAGTAATTATTATTGTTTGTGCCAAGTCAGGATTTTCAATTAGGTTTAATTCAATGAATTTCTTCTTTTTATGAGATATTGTTTTTTTTAAAATAATTTCATCATTTTCAAAGTAGGTTTTAACTCCAAAATTTTCATAAAGTTTAGATAATTTACTATCGCCTTGTAGGCTGTTTGATTTAAATGTGGATAGATTTAACTCAACACCCGAAAGAGCAACAATTGAATATAAATAAGAGGCAGAGCTCCAATCAGATTCTACAAAATAATTTTTTATCAATATTTTTTTAGTGGGTTTTATCTCTATTTCATCTTTATTAATAAGGCAAATAAAACCAAATCTGTTCATTACTTCAGATGTCAATAATATGTAAGGTTTAGAAAAAATATTTCCAACTAATTTTATTTTCAAACCATCTTTAAGAAAGGGAGCAACTAACATTAATGAGGAGACAAATTGACTGCTGATATCAGATCTTAATTCAATTGAGCTGTTCTTTTGATTAAAACCATTAAATCTCAGTGGAGGATAACCAATTTCTTTCTCGTAAATAATATCTGCACCTAAATTTTGTAATGAATCAACAAGCTCTCCGATTGGTCTTTGCTGCATTCTATCTGAGCCTGTCAATGTTATATTTTTTTTGTTAGTAACAGCAAAAAGTGATGTTAGAAACCTCATTGCAGTACCAGCATGATGAATGTCAATTATTTCAGTTTTATTTTCTAAAGCCTTTAATAAAATTTTTGTGTCGTCTGAGCTTGATAAATTATCAATGGTTATGTCACTATTAAATAAATATTTGAGAATCAGAGCTCTATTTGATTCACTTTTTGACCCAGATATAATAATCTTTTTCTTTGAATTTATATTAAAGCCTGAAATTTTTAGACTATTCACTTGAGTTTAGGATTATCCTTGTGTCTTGATTTATCTCGCGTTGTTTTTTGTACTAATTTTTCTTTGAATGATGATTCTAAATCAATACCAGTTTGATTTGCAATACAAATTAAAACAAATAAAACATCTGCAAGCTCCTCGCCCAAATCTGATAATTCTTCATTTTCTTTGCATGATTGTTCACCATATTTTCGAGAAATGATTCTAGCAACTTCACCAACTTCCTCAGTTAATTGAGCCATATTAGTTAGTTCATCAAAATATCTAACTCCATGTTCTTTAATCCATTTATCTACAATTATTTGTAAGTTTTTCAAATCCATACTATTCCTTTGCTTTAGAGTCAATAACGATAGTTACAGGTCCATCATTATTTAAAACAATATTCATACTGGCACCAAATTTACCAGTTTTTACTTTAAACTTATAAATTCTGTTAACCATATCCACAAAATCTAAATATGATTTTTCTGCAAAATCACCACTAGCAGATTTAATAAATGATGGCCTGTTACCCTTTTTGGTTGATGCGTATAGTGTGAATTGACTAACAATCATTATTTCTCCGTCAACCTCACCAACTGAGCGGTTCATTTGATTATTTTCATCATTAAAAATTCTCAACTTCACCAATTTATTGGCTACCCAATTTATATCCTCCTGTTTATCATCTATTGATACAGCAACTAAAACCAATAAGCCTGAACCAATTTTTGAGTAACGTTTATTTTCAACAAAAAGTTCTGCACCTCTTACCCTCTGAATAACTACTTTCATTTTAATTAAACACTATTAAAATCAGATAAAAGTTCCAAATAATTTTTATATCGGCTTTTTAATATAAAACCCTTATCAACTGCCAACTTTACATCACAACCTGGTTCATCTTTGTGTAAACAGTCATTATACTTACAGTCATTGTACTTCAAAAATTCCATAAAACAATCTTTAAGCTGGGCCTCATCGAAATCATATAATCCGAAACCTTTAATTCCAGGGGTATCAATTATTTTTGAACCATTTTTTAAATCATACATTTTTGAAAATGTAGTGGTATGTTGACCTGTCAAATTTGAGCTTGANATTGGAGATGTNTTAATATTTAATGAACTATCTATTGAGTTCAATAAAGTTGATTTACCAGAGCCACTGTGACCTGTAAATACACAGGTTTTATTTTTCATTTCNCATTTAAGTGAATCAAGATTNAATAATTTTTTACCTGAGATCTTAAAACATTTGTAGCCTATNCTACTATACAAATCAAATAATTCATCTAATTTGGATTGTTCTTCAATATTCAAGTCATCAATCTTATTAAACAAAAGGGATGTTTCAAGATCGTAAGCAAAATTAGATGCCAAAAATCTATCAATGAACATTGTAGAAGTCGTGGGTCTAGAAATTGTTATTATCAAAAAACATAAATCTACATTAGAAGCTATTATTTGATATTGTTTTGACAGTTTAACTGACTTTCTTATTATGTAGTTTTTTCTATTTAAGACTGATTCTATTACAGGTGTTTTATTTTTATCAATTTTTATATTTACAATGTCGCCAGTGCACACAGGATTCGTAGACTTTGAATCTGAATTCCTCAGTTTTCCAGCAAGTTTACATTCAATAAAACTATTTTTTTTGTCTTTTACCAAGTACCAGCTCCCTGTTGACTTGTAAACTAAACCTTGCATCAGTTTTTCAAAATTTTTTCTTGATGATTAATTGATTCTTGATGAATAGCTTTAAATATTTTTAAAATAAAATCTTCACTTAATCCCTTTTCTTTACCATCAGTGATCATTTTTTTTAATATGTTACTCCATCGCGATGATTGAAGAATTGCAACATTTTGTTTTTTCTTTATTTTACCAATTTCATCAGAAACCTTCATCCTATCTCCAAGTATCTCCAAAATTTGAGAGTCTGCATCATCAATTTTAACCCTTAAGTTTTCCAATTCTTTAATGAAACTTCTTTCCTGAACTGACTCTTTTCTAATTACCAAATCCTTCATGAGCTTAATTAACGTTTTTGGTGTTATTTGCTGTGAGGCGTCACTCCAAGCGTTATCAGGATCATTATGGGTTTCTATCATTAAACCATCAAAGTTAAGGTCCAATGCTTTTTGTGATGTTTCCTCAATAGTATCTCTTCTGCCACATATGTGAGATGGATCACAAATCAAAGGCAAATCAGGAAACTTATTTTGCAACTCAATTGGAATTTGCCATTCTGGATTATTTCTGAATTTGGTTTTTGAGTAAGTTGAAAACCCTCGGTGAATAACACCCAGTTTTTTGATATTTGCACTATACAACCTTTCAATTCCACCATACCACAGTGAAAGATCAGGATTTACAGGGTTTTTCAAAAGCACAATTTTATCAGTATTTTGTAGTGCGTCTGCAATTTCTTGAACTATAAAAGGACTAACAGTTGATCTGGCTCCAATCCATAAAACATCTACATCATGTTCAAGGGCCATCTTAACATGATTAGCATTTGCAACCTCGGTTGTAATTAAGAGTCCCGTTTCTTTTTTCACTTTCTGAAGCCACTTCAAGCCAATGGATCCAACACCCTCAAAATTTCCAGGGCGTGTTCTAGGCTTCCAGATACCTGCTCTAAAAATTGATACATCACTATTTTTTAGCTCGTGGGCAATTTGCAAGACCTGGGATTCTGTCTCAGCACTACATGGACCTGCGATGACCAATGGATGCTCAAGATTAAAATCGTCTAACCAACTCCTAAGTTTACTGTTATTTTTCATTTATTTAATTTTAATTCCTGATAATATTTTTCTTATTAAATTGATTTTACTAAGTTCATTAAAGAGTAAATCATTTTGACTCTTTTCTATTAAACTTTTAATGTGAATTAAGTTATCAATATATTCATTTAATGCTTCAACAATATTGGATTTATTGTCAGAGAAAATTGAACCCCATGTATCAGGGGAACTTTTTGCTAACCTAACTGTTGACTCGAAACCACTACCTGCTAAGTCAAAAATATTTTTTCTAACCAATTTCTTTTCAAGAACAGTTTTAGCTAACATAAAGGATGAGATGTGAGATAAATGTGACACATACGCAATATTTTTATCATGTTCTGAGGGGTCCATATTAATAATTTTCATCCTTAAATTTTTAAATAATTCCAATGCTCTTTCAAGCAGTTCTGACCTAGTCTTNTCTGACTCACATATAATATTTATCNNATTTGTGTAGAGACCTTTGATAGCAGATTTTGGACCACTATTCTCAGTACCTGCAATTGGATGAGATGCTAAGAATTGATCTCTTTTTGGATGATTATTTAAAGAATTACAAATACTATTTTTAGTTGAACCCAAATCAATAACTAATGTATTTGACCCAACAAAATCTAGATACTTTATAACAACATCAGGTATAATATGAACAGGAACTGAAACAATAAGAAAATCTAAATCTTTACAATTTGTTTCATTTAATAATTCATCTATTATCCTATTATCAATTGAATATTGAAAATTTTTTATATCAATATCAAATCCATAAATTTTTGAATTTTTATATATTGAACGAAAATCAAGGGCAAAAGACCCTCCCATTAAGCCAATACCAATTATACCAATCTTCATAATAATTTATTTAGTGCCTCATTTAATTTGTCTTGATTCAAACAGAGCGAAAGCCTAACGTACCCTTCCCCATTAGTTCCGAAAATTGATCCTGGAGTAATGAAAATTTCTTTATTGTAGAGAAGATTATCAACAAATTCCTTAGAGGATTTATCTAGACTATTAATTTTTGCCCAAACAAACATACCAGTTGAGTTTTTGTCATATGTCAGTTTCAATTTATCGCAAATTTTATAAACAATTTCTCTTCTTTTTTTATAAATTTTGTTCAATGATGTGTGCCATGAGTTATTCAAACACAATGCCTCAATAGCACCCTTTTGAATACCGTAATACATACCCGAATCGATATTTGATTTAACCTTAAGAATTGAATCTATATTATTTTTGGAGCCGACAACCATACCAACTCTCCATCCTGCCATGTTGTGGGACTTACTCAATGAATTAAGTTCCAAACAATGATCAAAACTGGAATCAACAGACAAAAAACTCACTGGGTTATCATTTAAAATAAAGCTGTAAGGATTATCATTAATAACAAGAATATCGTTAGAAACTGCAAAATCATATATTTTTTTAAAAAACTCAATATCTGAATTTTTCCCAGTTGGCATATTAGGATAATTTATCCACATCAATTTTACGTTATCTGAAACTAAAAATTTGAGTGAATCTAAATCAGGAAGCCAATTATTTTTCTCAAGAAGAGGATAAAATAATGGCTCTGCACCGACTAATTTTGTTATTGATTGATAGCTTGGATAACCTGGGTTTGGTATCAAAACTTTATCTCCTTTGTTAAGAAATGCCAATGAGATATGCATTATACCTTCTTTTGAGCCAATCAGAGGTAAAATGTTTTTATCAGAATCCAAGGAAACGTTGTAATTTTTTTTGTAAAAATCTGAAATACTCGTCCTTAGTTGATTAATACCCTTGTAAGGCTGATACTTGTGTGAATCGTTATCTTTTGTGGCTTTTTCTAGTGCATTCCTTACGTTTTCTGGTGGTGATAAATCTGGATTACCAATTCCCATATTAATTATATTTTTACCACTTGCATTAAGTTTACTAATCTCCCTCAGCTTTGTTGAAAAGTAGTACTCTTCAATATCATTTAATCTTTGCGCAGGTTTTATCATTTTTTAAAATTATTATAAACTCCAAATTCTTTAATATCATCAGAAACGGACATTAGGTCATTAAAGCAATTTTTATAATTCTTCAAACTCGGAAAAGTTAAATCAACAAAAAAAGAATATTTCCATGGTGACTCAACAATTGGAATGCTTTGAATTTTTGTAAGATTTATATCGTAATCAGCAATTATATTTAAAACCTTTGCCAGACTTCCATTTCTATGACTCAAGACAAATTTAATGGAGGCTTTATTTGCTAATTCTTTAGTTTTTTGATCAACTTTTTTTGATATTATTACAAAACGTGTTTGATTNTAGTTTACAGATTGTATGTTTTTTTCCAAAATTTTCAATCCATAAATTTTAGCTGCATTTTCGCTTGCGATTGCAGCATGATTTTTTAGTTTTTGTTCCGAAATTAATTTTGCCACTTGAGCAGTATCAACATCTTCAATTAGGATTTTATCAATTTGTTTTAAGTAATCCTTACACTGTAAAAATGCCATAGGGTGAGAGGATATTTTTTCAACATCAGAAATTTTCACTCCCTTGTAAACTAACAAGTTATGATTTATATTAATATAATACTCACCCACAATCTTTAAATTTAGTTTATCAATTATGGCATAGTTTGGAATTATAGAACCTGCTATTGAGTTTTCAATTGCCATAATTCCTATTTGTGCTTTAGATTCAAAAACGCTTTCTGCCATTTTATCAAATGAAAGACATTCTAAAATATTTACATCGTCACCGTATAACTCACAAGCAACATCGTGATGATAAGAACCTTTTATACCTTGAATAGATACCAACATAATCAAAAAAAAAAGTCCTGATAATCAGGACTCCTCGCTTAAATTTTTACATTTATTAACAAAAAATCCTGAACTTATACTGATAGTAAAAGAAAAAAGAAAAACTTTGATAATAAATTTTAGTTAACATGTCTCCAAATGTAATACAGTATTTAGTTATCACAAAATTAATTAACTAAAATATTATCATTTAAGACGACCTCCTCCAGAGTTGCCNCTTCTACTTTTTTGTTGGTTTCGGTCATTTTTTTTCTCTTTGCCTCCAAAAAGTGTCAAATCATATTTAAGTTTAAAAAGAATATACCTGGGTTGAATTATATAACTTCTTGTTTGAGTAAAAAACTGGTTGAAAGAGTCTCTGTTAGTGGAAGTGTCGTTTAACAAATTAGTTATNCCGACTGAATACTCCCATTTCGAACCTTCCTTATTGTAAGAAATATCCGCATCAAGAAACCTAAAGTAATTCAAAACTTGATCTTGATTTTTGTATTTATTGTAACTGTACTCTGCTGTGAATACAAATCCTCTTCCGAAATAAGCGTCAGTCCTGATAAAAGGTGTTTCTCTGACGAATTTATTCTCGATGTTTGCATTCTTGTAATTATTAAGGTTATATTTTAATCCGATCTCAAAGTTTGGCTTGTCTCTAAAGTTTGTTTCCAAGCTTGCTTCATAATCTTGATTAAAGCTCTCAGCATTATTNACCACATCATTAATGATATTTGAAAACTCACTATATCTAAAATTGGCACTCAAATTTATTTTGATATTTTTAAATCTCCTATCTAATCTTGCCCTCGCAGAATAAGTTTCCCTTGGAAATATTGAATTATCAGCAGTTCTAACTGAGTTAATACCATCAATTGCAGCTCTTGATTGAATAGAGTTTTCTCTTTTAGAATAGGATATGTTCGAGTATACATTTGTAAAAGTAAATTGGTTAATACTTCTGTAATTCAAGTTGTATGAATTGACAATTGCCGCTTCCAACTCTCTATTTCCTCTAAATATGCTGTTGTAATTATTAAATACATAACCCTCTGAAATATTATTTACATCAGTGAATTGAGTATTTTTTCTGTATGTAAACCTTAAATTTTCATTCTTTTTGAACTGCATATTAACTCTTAAGTTTGGTCTAATATCTGAAATATCTTTAGTATGTATTTGGCCTAGTTGGGTGTTGTTATTATCATAAAAATGAAGTGTTAAACCTGGGTCAATTGTAAATATTCCTGTTCTAATTCTGTAGTTAAGGGCAAAATAAAGATCCTTGAAACTAAAATCTACGTCATTATTGAATTGCTCGTCATCAAATGACTTTGTTCTGCCATCGTCTAAAGTCTGATTAAAATTTGAGAAGTAATTCTGATCAACATTAGTAAAACCAATACTTAGGTTAATATTTGATTGATCATTAATCAAATAGAAATAGTCCAGTTTTGCTTCAAGTTTTTGTGTTTCAATAAACCTGTATTGAGAAATATCAAATCTCTGTACATTAGAGTCAAAGGGGATTAATGATAAAAATGGGTTTCTGTCTCTTACTGCTCTTCCGATAGGATCTTCGGTTTGATCCAAGTGCTGTGCTTCAAAAGAAAAGATGTGATCATCATTTAGGGTATAATAAACTTTTAATTCCTGGTTTAAAGCACTTGGGGTTTGAGTTCTTGTTAAATCAAGGTTTTCCTCTACTCGATTATTCAATCTACCATAAATCGAAGTCAGATCATTAACCTCAGACTGGTCAGAGCTATTGAATAATATATTGTATTCCAGCTGAAAAATTTCACTTGGTTCGTACTCAAGACTAAATTTGTATAGTTCGAGAGTACTTTTTTGAAGAGAATATTCACTAGTATTTTCAACAACCTCAGTGGCGTTGTAAGTTCTTTTAATTTGCTCCTCAATATCATTGGTAACTGTTGTAAAAACACTAAAACCAGAAATTTCAAGTCCTTTATCATTAGTGACAGAAAAATTTGCTGCACCAAATTCAGATTCGATAAGCTTTGCCCTGTTGTTTTGCAGGCTTCCGATTCCTGCTAAATCTGAGCTGATATTTATTGATGTTCCAGCTCTTGAGTTGAGATTGTTAAATCCACCTGAAAACCTGTAAAAATCTCTTCTGCTTAGGGCAGGGGCACCCACATCATTTGAATTACCAAGTACACTAAAATTAAATTTTTTGTCATAGTAGAATATTTTTGGAGCAATCAAATGAATATCATCCGGTCCTGTTCCAGCTAAAATTTCACCAAACCAAAATTTATCTTTACCATCCTTGAGTCTTATGTTAATTGCGAAGTTGTCTTCATTGTTTTGAACGCTTCTAAGTTGTCCAGCTTCTGTAAAATTTCTCAATACTTCAACTTTTCCGACTGCTTTGGCTGGTAAGTTTTGAGCAGCAAGTTTTGTATCACCATCAAAAAAATCTTTACCCTCAATTTGTATTTTTCTAACCTCTTGTCCCTCGACTTCAATTCTTCCATCTTCATTAACTTCAATTCCTGGCATATTTGCTAAAACATCCGATAATTTTTTTTCAGTTCCTGTATTAAAAGCATCGGCACTGTATACAATTGTATCGCCTTTGATTTCTACGGGCATCTCATAGACCAACTCAACTTCATCAAGTGCCTCAGCCTGCTCCTCAAGAATAAAGTCTTTGACTATATCTTCACTAAGTGAAATATTCAATTCAATTGGCTTGTATCCAATGAATGTGATTTTGATGTTAAATTCTGTGTCTTTTTTTAAATTAAGACTATAATATCCATTGTCATTTGAAATACCGAATCCATCTAAAATTTGAGTCTCATTATTGACAGCAATAATGTTAGCTCCCATAATTGAATAACCAGTCTGGTCTTTAATTTCTCCACTGATATTAACTTGAGAAAAAATCAGGTAAGGGAATAGAAATATTATAAGGTATTTCATTTATCGAAGTCTGGTAGTTGATGATTGTCTTCTTTGCCTTGATTGTCTCCACATTTCAAGTCTTTCTGCTCTTTTTTCATCTTGTAGTATAACAAAATCTTGATTGGAAATAACTTTTCCTTTTTTTGGTCTTTTTATCTTTGTTTTTTCTTTAGGATTCATTACAATTTTTGTACAGAGTATCGTCGTATCATCATCACTAACTTCTAGAATTAGTCCAGGTAAACCTTGGTACCAAGAGGGGCCGCTAGAAACAGGTATTTCAGGTGTAAACCAAGCAACAACTTCAACATCTCTCATTTTTTTTGGTTTTTTAGGTTGATTACTTCCAGTCGTTTGATTCCAACTGCCAAATGAAAATACTTTTTCTTCTACTTGCTTGATATAAGAAGCCTTGTAACAAGTATATTGTCCAATCTTTTTCGATTCGCCAGACATTTTCCATTTTGTTTTTTCAAGATCTTGTGTTACCAAAAAGAATTTACCCATCATCTCAGTCTCATTGATTGAAATTTTATCTTGGGCATTCTTATATATTTTTCCAATATTTTCTCCAACATAATTAGCCATCCAGTTATAACCTTGTTCCTGAGTTTCTAATTTTTCGATTTCCTTGTATGTGGATTCTATAGAATTAAATTCCAAAACATAATCTTTCTCAGTATTTCTTTTTATCATGTCTTTCATGTAGTTCGAACGTGAAGCATATCTAGGGTTTTCCATCCATGATTTGTCGACAGCTATTTTTGACATGTAATACGCCTTACCTTGGAAATCTTGCGATAGCGTTAGAAGTGGATATAGTAGTAATAGACAAAATATTTTTTTCATATTTTTTGTATTAATTGTTTGACATAAAAAAATTTAAAAAGTTTAAAATTTTTCAATTTTATATTTTACATTTATTGATAATCAAAAACCATGCATTTAGCAATAGCAGGAAACATAGGAGCTGGAAAAACAACATTAACTAAAATGCTTTCCAAGCATTACGGTTGGGAACCTTATTTTGAGGATGTATTAAAAAATCCATATCTAGATGACTTTTATGAAAGAATGGAAAGATGGTCCTTTAATCTGCAAATATATTTTTTGAATAGTAGATTTAATCAAATGATTGATTGTGCAAATAATAAAAAAAGTACAATTCAGGATCGAACAATTTATGAAGATGCTAATATCTTTGCTCCCAATTTATTATCAATGGGACTTATGACAAATCGTGATTACAAAAATTACGAATCAATTTTTAAGACATTAAAGTCTTACATAAAAAATCCTGATCTACTAATATACTTGCGGAGTGGTATTCCAAACCTTGTTGATCAAATACACAAAAGAGGAAGAGATTATGAGAATTCAATTAGCATAGAATATTTAAGTAGATTAAATGAAAGATATGAGGCTTGGATTGAAAAATATGATAGTAGTAATTTGCTTATCATCGAAGTTGATGATATTGATTTTGTAGAAAATAACTCTGATTTTGAATTAATCACAGAAATGATTGATAAAAAGCTAAAAAGTATATTCTAATTTCTAATTATCCTCTGTAATTTCGGCAACTTTTAAAAGAAGCTCGGCCTTTGAACCATAACATTTCTCAGTATCCTCAACTATTTCCCCATTCACATTAGACTTAGTTTTGATAATTAATGTGCTTTCATCTGGGTTCTCTTCATTTACTTCAAGAACGACACTTTTATTGATGTTTTTATAATCACTGAATGCTAACATGTCACTGCCGTGATCTCCTAAAATTGGAGCAATGACCAAACCTACCAAACAAGTGAGTTTAATTAAAATATTCATTGATGGCCCAGATGTATCCTTAAAAGGATCGCCAACTGTATCACCAGTCACAGCTGCTTTGTGTGCATCTGAACCCTTTTTTTCTATTTTACCATTTATTTCAACTCCAGCTTCAAAAGATTTTTTTGCGTTGTCCCAAGCACCACCAGCGTTGTTCTGGAAAATCGCCCATAAAACACCAGAAACAGCAACACCAGCCATATAACTTCCTAATGACTCTGGACCCATTAAGAAACCAACTAAAACAGGCGTTACTATTGTTAAAATGCCTGGTAAAAGCATTTCTTTTAGGGCAGCATTGGTTGATATTTCAACACACTTTTCGTAATCTGGTTTGGATTTTCCCTCTAAAATACCTGGTATTTCTTTAAACTGTCTTCTAACCTCTTGAACCATTTTCATTGCTGCCTTTCCAACTGATTCCATTGCTAGTGCAGAAAAAATAACGGGAATCATTCCACCTATAAAGAGTGCAGCAAGTACGTCAGCTTTAAAAATATTGATTCCATCGATTCCAGTAAATGTCACGTATGCTGCAAAAAGTGCAAGCGCAGTAAGCGCAGCCGAAGCAATAGCAAAACCTTTTCCAGTTGCGGCTGTTGTATTACCAACCGAATCTAAAATATCAGTTCTTTCCCTTACTTCTTTTGGAAGCTCGCTCATTTCAGCAACACCACCAGCGTTATCAGAAATAGGGCCAAAGGCATCGATAGCTAATTGCATTGCAGTTGTAGCCATCATAGCAGATGCCGAAATGGCAACTCCATAAAAACCACCAAGTTCGTAAGCACCCCAAATTGCTAGTGCAAATAATATTACAGATGAAAATGTTGATTTCATACCTGTTGCAAGGCCTGCAATTATGTTAGTAGCAGCACCAGTTGATGAGTTTTGGACAATATTTAAAACGGGCTTCTTACCAAGGGCTGTATAGTATTCAGTAAATGCAGAAATTAAATACCCAACGGCTAATCCTACAATTGTTGAGAAGAAGATATTTTTACTAGGAATATTTTTTGAATCTTCCCCAAAAAACTTCATTCCGTTAATTGTATCTGGAAGCAATAGGTCAATTAAGAACCAACATGAAATCAGTGTAATCACTATAGATATTATATTACCTAAATTTAGTGAGCTCTGTACTTGGGCCTCTTTCGCTTCATTATTTTTTATCCTGATAAATAATGTTCCAATTATTGAAGCAACAATTCCAACCCCTGCAATGAATAAGGGCAGAAGAATAGGACCTATACCACCAAATGGATCATCAAATTGTTGTTGCGCATAGTCACTCATGTCCTTAATAATATAATTACCCAAAACCATGGATGCTAAAACAGTTGCAACATAGCTTCCAAATAAATCAGCGCCCATTCCAGCAACATCACCAACATTGTCTCCTACATTATCAGCAATCGTGGCAGGATTTCTTGGATCATCCTCAGGTATGCCAGCTTCAACTTTACCTACTAAATCAGCACCTACATCAGCAGCTTTTGTGTAAATTCCACCCCCAACTCTAGCAAATAATGCAATTGACTCAGCACCTAGTGAGAAACCAGCTAATGCCTCAAGCACTACTGTCATATCATTATAAAAATTTCCTCCATCGGCTGACATAAACTGATGCATAAAAAACATGAAAAATAAGCTTAAGCCCAATACAGCGAGACCTGCAACACCCAGCCCCATGACAGTTCCACCTCCAAATGCAATACTCAATGCTTTTGGCAAACTAGATCTTGCGGCTTGTGTAGTTCGACTGTTTGCATCTGTTGCTATTCTCATACCAATATTTCCAGCTAAACCAGAGAAAATAGCTCCCACAATAAATGCTGGTATAATCATCCAGCTAGTAGTTTCAACCATAATTGAAATACCAAACAATGCAAAGGAAGCCACTATAACAAAAATAAACAACAGCCTATATTCTGCATTTAAAAATGCAAGTGCTCCTTTCTTTATTGCAGAACTAATTGATACCATTTTTTCATTACCTGGATCTTGTTTTTTTACCCATTTCGCTTTAAAAAACATAAATATTAATCCTATTAAGGATAAAAGAATCGGAACAAATACTGGATTGAAATTCATTTTATTAAATTTTAGGGCTCAAAAATAGAATTTATTTTTGATATAAAACTTTCTTAACAGATTTAATTACGTCACTTTGGTTGGGTAGCCACTCTGCAAGTAAGACAGGTGAATATGGTGCTGGTGTATCAGCAGTGTTTAATTTTTCTATGGGTGCATCCAAATAATCAAAACACTTATTTTGTATTTGGTGAGATATTTCTGTTGAAACATTTCCGAACGGCCAAGCTTCCTCGACGATAACCAATCTATTTGTTTTCTTGACAGATTTAATAATTGTTTCTATATCAAGTGGCCTGATTGTTCTGAGATCGATAATCTCTAAATCAATATTTTTTTCTTTTAATTTTTCAGATGCTTTAAAAACCTCTTTTATAATTTTTCCAAATGACACAACTGTTACATCACTGCCGGTTTTTTTTACCTCAGCCTGGCCTATTGGTATAGTGTATTCTTCTTCGGGTACTTGTCCTTTGTCACCATACATTTGTTCAGATTCCATAAAAATAATAGGGTCATTGTCCCGAATTGCCGACTTTAATAAACCTTTTGCATCATATGGATTTGAAGGAACAATTACCTTTAGACCTGGACAATTTGCAAACCAATTATCAAACGCTTGTGAATGTGTTGCTGCAAGCTGTCCTGCAGAACCAGTTGGTCCTCTAAAAACAATAGGACAGGGGAACTGTCCACCAGACATCTGCCTTATTTTTGCAGCATTATTTATTATTTGATCAATACCAACGAGTGAAAAGTTGAAAGTCATAAATTCAATAATTGGTCTATTTCCAGTCATTGTAGAACCTACACCAATTCCAGCAAAACCCAATTCACTGATTGGAGTGTCGATAACTCTCGAATCNCCAAATTCGTCAAGCATTCCTTTAGATGCTTTGTAAGCTCCATTATATTCTGCAACTTCCTCACCCATGAGATAAACAGTTTCATCTCTTCTCATTTCTTCTGACATGGCTTCGCATATAGCCTCTCTAAATTGAATTTCTCTCATTTAATTGCAAAAATATAAATATTTATTTTAAAAATATTCAAATACTATGCGTGCATAGTAAATTCATTTTTATTATATTTATTTAGAGGAAAAATGAAGATTTTAGTATGTATAAGTTGTGTTCCTGATACAACTTCAAAAATAAATTTCAAAAATAATGACACCGAATTTGATGATAGTCAAATTCAATACATTATAAATCCAAATGATGAGTTTGGACTCACTAGAGCAATATGGTTTAAAGAAAATGACGGTGCTGAAATTGATGTTATTTCTGTAGGATTAGACAGTAATGACCAAATTTTGAGAAAGGCTTTGGCAATTGGTGCAGATCGAGGTTTTAGAATTAATCAAGAAGCTATTGATAGTTTTCAAGTTGCAAAATTATTATCAACTCATATATCGAATAACAATTACGATTTAGTAATAGCTGGCCGAGAATCAATCGATTATAATGGTGGTATGGTCCCCGGAATTATTGCTGAAATTTTAAATTTTAATTATGTTACGAATTGTGTTAGCTTAGAAATAACTAATAACTCAGCAAAAATTAAAAGAGAAATTGAAGGTGGAGTCGAAACACTTAACTGCAAACTACCATTGATAATAGGGGCTCAAAAAGGACTTGTTGAGGAATCTGATTTAAAGATTCCAAATATGAGAGGAATAATGCAAGCTCGTCAAAAACCTTTTGAAATTATTCAAGGCGAAACTGAAGAAATTAAGACAAAGACAATTAGGTTTGAAAAACCTGAGGGCAACAAGGAAATAAAATTAGTGTCACCAGACAATTTAGATGAACTAATTGACTATCTCCACAATGAGGCAAAAGTGATTTAATATGAGTATTTTAGTTTACATAGAATCAAATCAAAATGAAATAAAAAAAAGCTCATTTGAATCACTATCCTACGCCAAAAAATTATCAAAATTAATTTCATTAGATGTTGTTGCAGTTGTAATTAATTGTTCAAAACTTACTGCACTTAATGATTTCGGTCCAGACAAGATTATATCAATTAATGAAAAAAAACTAGAACTGTTTAATGCTCACAACTATGCTGAAGTAATTTCAAATGTATCAAAAAGTATTAGTGTAAAAAACATTATACTCTCTGACAGTATAAACTGTAAATACTTAGCTTCCCTACTTTCTGTAAAACTTAACGCTGCGTTTGTATCTAATGTAGTTTCCCTACCTACTTCCACAAACCCTTTTACATTAAAAAGAAGTACCTTCTCCAATAAAGCATTTTGTGAGATCGAAATTAATTCCGAAATCAAAATTTTAAGCATTTCAAAAAATTCAATTGGTTTCAATGAGAATAAATCAGAACCAATCATAATGGATCATGATATTAATTTTACTGAATCTGGATTAACTAGTGAATCAATAAAAATGTCCGACGAGTCAGTAAGTATTGAAGATGCTGATGTGGTAGTATCTGCAGGTCGAGGTTTGAAAGGCCCTGAAAACTGGAGCATTGTTGAGGATCTTGCAAAAACATTAAATGCTGCTACAGCATGCTCTAAACCTGTGTCAGATATGGGTTGGAGACCACATAGCGAGCATGTAGGTCAAACTGGAAAACCTGTTTCAACTAACCTATACATTGCAATAGGAATTTCTGGTGCTATTCAGCATTTAGCAGGTGTTAGTTCCTCAAAAGTAAAAGTTGTAATTAATACTGATCCTGAGGCACCTTTCTTTAAGGTTGCTGATTATGGAATTGTTGGGGATGCATTTGAAGTTGTCCCTAAATTAAATGAAAAACTTAAGGCTTTCCAAGCTGAAAATAATTAACTTTCTGCAGTTATTTTAATGATTCATGAACCTAATTGAATTAAAAGTTAATAGAATATCTTACAGCCAATCACAAAACGGTGCATATGCATTAATTCTTGAAGAGGATGAAGGTGAAAGAAAACTCCCAATCGTTATTGGTGGTTTCGAGGCACAATCTATTGCTATCGCATTAGAAAAAAACATTGAACCACCTCGCCCTCTAACTCATGATCTATTTAAAAAATTTGCAAAAAATTTTGAAATTAAGATCAAACAAGTAATAATTCATAAGTTAATTGATGGTATTTTTTATTCAAGTATCATCTGTGAAAGAGAGAATGTTGAGGAAATTCTTGATGCAAGAACATCTGATGCTATTGCACTTGCCTTAAGATTTGATTCGCCAATTTACACTTATGACAAGATTCTAGAAAAAGCAGGTATAATTTTAAGTAAAGAGATATCTAAAAAAAATGTTAAAAATGATCTCAGCGATGATTTAAAAAAGTTTAGCAAAAAACAACTTAATAAAAAAATTGAAAATGCAATTGAAGCTGAAAATTATGAATTAGCTGCGAGATTGAGAGATGAAATTAATTCCAGATAATAATTTATGTTAAATTTTTTATCATTTATTGAACAAAATATACCCAGTTCAGGTTTTACATTTGACAGCTTTACAAGGGGAATTCTTGGACTTGTCACTATATTGATTGTTGCGTATTTTTTCAGCAATAACAAGAAAAAAATTAATTGGAGAACTGTATTTATTGCTTTGTTTTCACAAATCATTCTTGCAATTTTAATTTTAAAAGTTGGTTTTATTCAAAAATTATTTGAAGGTGCAGGTTATGCTTTCGTCAAACTTATTGATTTTACAAGAGAAGGAACTTTATTTGTTTTTGGAGACTTATTGAAACCAAACTCAACCAGTTACATATGGGCATTTGAAATTCTGCCAACTGTTATATTCTTCTCAGCCATTACATCAATACTTTTTTATTTTAATGTTATACAAGTCGTAGTTAAGTTTTTTGCAAAACTCTATACAAGATTTTTAAAAATTTCAGGATCTGAAAGTCTTTCAGTTATTGGCAATATTTTTCTAGGACAAACAGAGGCTCCTCTCATGATTAAAGCATATTTACCCAAAATGAATAAATCTGAAATACTACTCGTCATGGTGGGAGGTATGGCTACTGTAGCCGGAGGTGTTTTGGCTGCATATATTGCATTTCTGGGTGGTGATGATCCAGTGAAACAAGTAGAGTTTGCTAAGCATTTACTAACAGCATCAGTCATGGCAGCACCTGGAGCAATACTAATATCAAAGATTTTGTATCCGCAGACAGAAAAAATTGAGAGTGATATTAAAGTATCTGACTACAATGCCGGTTCAAATATTTTAGATGCCATATCTAATGGAACCATTGAGGGAATCAAACTTGCCGTAAATATTGGTGCAATGGTATTAGTTTTTATTGCATTTATCGCATTGATTAATTATCTATTTTTAAGTTTTGGTGAAGTAACTGGAATTAATGGTTTTTTGAAAGAAAATACCATTTACGATTCTTTATCACTGGAAGCTATCATGGGTTTTGTATTTGCTCCACTTATGTGGCTAATAGGTATTGCAAGTGTAGATATTATGCCTATGGGGCAACTTTTAGGTATAAAACTCTCGATCAATGAGTTTATTGCTTACATGCAACTCGCAGATTTTCAAAATAGTTCAAGCATCTCGACTCTTAAGTATCAAAAATCTGTTATAATGGCTACATACATGTTGTGTGGGTTTGCAAACTTTTCATCAATTGGTATCCAAATTGGAGGAATTGGTTCTCTAGCTCCAAACCAAAGAAAAACACTTTCTGAATTTGGTATAAAAGCGTTAATGGGTGGAGCTTTGGCATCACTACTGTCGGCTACTATTGCAGGCATGCTGATTGGTTAATATCTTTTTATTTTTTTTAATTTTTCTCTATATACATTTTATAATTTTACAGGTATGAAACAATATCTTGAACTTGTAAAACATGTTCTTAAAAATGGTAATTACAAGGATGATAGAACAGGAACTGGAACTAAAAGTGTATTTGGTTATCAAATGCGCTTTGATTTAAANAATGGTTTTCCACTTGTTACAACAAAAAAACTNCACATTAAATCAATAATTCACGAACTCTTGTGGTTTATCAAAGGAGAAACTAACATTAAATACTTAAGAGAAAATGGAGTTAAAATATGGGATGCATGGGCTGATGAAAGTGGAAATTTAGGTCCAGTTTATGGGTCCCAATGGAGAAACTGGAATAACGAAAAAATTGATCAAATTTCACAACTAATTGAGTTGATAAAAAATAATCCTGAAAGCAGAAGAATGTTAGTTTCCGCATGGAATCCTAGTGTTTTACCTGATACAAAAAAAAGTTTTAGCGAAAATGTGATGAATGGAAAAGCAGCACTACCGCCATGTCACGCCTTTTTTCAATTTTATGTTTCAAAAAATAAACTGTCTTGTCAATTGTATCAGAGAAGTGCAGATATTTTTCTTGGTGTACCTTTTAACATAGCCTCATATGCTCTTTTGACTCACATGATTGCACATGTTTGTGACTTGGATGTTGGAGATTTTGTTCACACTTTTGGAGATGCTCACATCTACAGTAATCACACCGATCAAATATCAATACAACTATCAAGATCTCCTAGAAAATTACCGAGACTAAATATCAAACGCAAAGTGGATAGTATTTTTGATTTTAAATTTGAAGATTTTGAAATTATTAATTACGATCCACATCCCCACATTAAAGGTAAAGTTTCGGTTTAGTTTGGCACTGAGTTTGTAAATGTTTATGGCATTGATTTTGCTAATATTTTTATGTTGAAATATTTATTTTAAATTAAATTTGTATTCTTGAAAGCAAACACAAAATTTACACTTTTCTTATCCACAATGCTAATAATATTATTAGCTGACTATATGATCGTTTCCAATGATGAAAAAAGAATAATTCATCATGAGAACTTGAAAAAATCTAGTTTGAATGAAACAAATAATCTTGATAAAAAATCTCGTAAAGTATTAGAACTTCCACCAAGCCCCTATTACGAAAAAATGCTTACACTTTCAATGAACCCCATAACTGGTCGTACGGAGTATGAAAAGCTTTTTCAGCTTAGAAGACAACTTGAAAATCAAGACAAAAACAGGTTCTCTGCTAGAGCTGGAGCAGTACCAGGTGAGAATGAAGAAATGAGTTGGATTCAAAGAGGTCCAATCAATGTTGGAGGCCGAACCAAAGGAATCATGTTTGATCCGAACGATCCTTCAAATGAAACAGTTTTTGCTGGTGGAGTAAGTGGTGGCATTTTTAAAAATACCGAAATTTCGAATCCTAATTCCCAGTGGACTTTAGTAACAAAAAATATTCCTCAAAATATTGCTGTTTCATCTCTAACTTATGACCCAAACAATACGCAAATTTTTTATGCTGGAACAGGTGAGTCATACACTGGTGGTGATGCTTTAGGTAATGGTTTGTGGCAGTCAAAGGATGGTGGTGACACATGGATTAAAGTATTTGGAGGAGATACTGAAAATCCATCAACTTTTATCAGCGAACCCGATGTTGTAGAAATTGTTGACCCCTCCTCTTCTAGAACATACAGATACGGAAGTGCAGATTATGGACCACCTGTCCCCACTGAACCAATTGTTGCAGAGGCAGTTCTAGGTATACCAAATTTAGCTTGTGAATCTTTGTCAAATACAAGTGAGGTCAAAGATAAAATTGTGATTGTTGATCGTGGTGAATGCTACTTTTCCAACAAAAGCTACGCAGCATCAGTTGCGGGAGCTAAACTTGTGATTGTTGTTAATCAAGATAACATGTCAGGCGAATGGGAAGATGGTGTCTTTACGATGACCAGCCCCGGTGCTGATGCTGATCCTCCTATTCTTTATGATTTAAATGATATAAAAATACCGTCAATATTAATTTCAAGAGCAGATGGCAATCATTTAAAATCCTTGATTAATAATGGAAGTGTTAGATTATCGATTAAGAAATCAAGCGTTCAAATTCAAGGATACAGAATAGTGCCTGGTACGTTCTATATAAATGATGTAGCAGTCAGGTTTAATGATCAAGTTGGAAAGTCTGAAGTTATTGTAGCTGCAGGGACATCAACATACAGGGATGCACGTGCAACTATCTTTGGCGGTGATGATGATTACGGAATTTTTAAGGGCTCTGAGGATCAAAATGGAGAATGGACCTGGNAAAGAATACCTGTTTATGCTGAAAACAGTAATATCTTGGTTCAACCAATTGATATTGAAATAAGCCCTGTCGACAGCAAAGTCTGGTTTTCAACCACTAGATGGAGAGGTCGAGGTGGTGGTGCTGTTTATGTTTCTAATGATGATGTCTCTTCCTTTGAAAAGAAATTTCAAATCACTGAAGATACTAATAACGACGGTACTTCTGACTCGTCAGACTTAGGTGGTGGACGTAGAACTGAAATCGATATTGCATCCAACAATACAATTTGGGTTTTAGGACAAATTGAGACTGCAAATGGTGGACTATCAAACCCACCTGTTGGAATATTCAAAGCTCCTAACGCATTCGAATCGACAGTAACCAGAATTACTCTTCCAAGTGACATTGATCCTGGCATTGATGATGATGATTTCACAAGAGGCCAATCATTTTATGACTTAATGATAAAAGCTGACCCCAAAAACCCAAATGTAGCATATGTTGGAGGAATCGATCTATTTAGAACCGACAATGGAGGAAATGGAACNAGTTCAAGCAATCCCTGGACTCAGATTTCACATTGGTATGGAAGATCAGGAACTCAGTTTGCTCATGCCGATCAACATAGCTCGGAGATCTCTGAGGTTGACAACAATAAAATTTTATTTGGAAATGATGGTGGAATTTTTTTCAGTGACGATAACGGAACAAATTTAAACTCAAGAAACAATAATTATCATACATCACAATACTATACAATTGCAGTTGCACCATCCACAATGTTTGAGTCGCACTCAGTTAGCCAAAGAGGCACTGACAGGAGTATCAATGCAGGTAGAACTGCAATAATAACACAAGCTGGATCTAACCAAGATGTTTTTGTTGGTGGTTTGCAAGACAATGGTACAATGTTTCAAGTTGATCGACAGGAAAGAGCAACAACCGCTATCGATGTTTCTGGGGGAGATGGAGCTGCAACTATGTTTTCGCAAAATGTGAACAACAAATATTACATCACTAACTATGTTTATAACAGGGCCGTTGAAGCTGTGAACTTGAATGGAAATTCGGCAAGAACATTCAGGATTAATTCCGAAAACAGTACTAATGGTGATTTTATAACAGTACAAGATTTGGATTCCAACAGAGGAGTTGTTTACTCCAATTACAGATCAGGTAATAATAACAGGATAGCTGCGTTCTACGGATGGGACGATTTTAACGATTCAGATCAAAATTCAAATGCTGACCGAGTTATTCTAACAGGTTCCCTTGACGGTAATGTTTCTGCAATAAAAGTTTCGCCATACACCACAAACAGCTCAACAATATTTGTTGGTACTGAGACTGGAAGTGTATTTAAGGTTAAAAATGCTGACACCTTTGACGCAAATGAAAATTCAACAGCTGAATGGTCTAACATAACTGGTAGCGAATTTTTAGGCAGTGTTTCTGATGTTGAGTTGGGTAAAGACGAGAATCATATTTTTGTAACTTTTCATAATTACGGAACAGAAAATATTTTCTACTCAACTGATGGTGGAAGTACATGGAGTAAAAAAGAAGGCGATTTACCTGATATTCCTGTTAGATGTATTCTTCAAAACCCTCTCTCCGAAAATGAGGTAATCATTGGAACCGAATTGGGTGTTTGGTACACAAAAGATTTTGAAGCTAACAATCCATCCTGGACAAGAGCTAACGCAGGCTTAAGTGATGTTAGAATAACCGATCTTGATATGAGAGATGACTATAAAGTATTTGCTGCGACTTATGGTTTAGGTATATACTCAGGAAAATTTACTGATGAAGAAATTAATGTTGAACCATCGCTAAGTATTTCTGTTGATCCTAAAATTTTGAAAATTGGTCAAGGCAATTCAGATTCATTTGATATAAACTACGAAATCAAAGGTGGATTTAATGAAGAAACGACCTTTTCAGTAAAGAATCTTCCATCCCTAACAACAGAAACATTTGATCCATCAAACACTCTAAATATAAATACTGATGGAAAAGTTGTAGTCACCCTAAATGTCGGAGCTGAAGAACAATCAGGCTCGTATGACTTAGAAATAACTGCTGAGAGCAATTCTCAATCGTTAACAGNAAATCTTACTCTTGATATATTGTCTGATGATTTTGACAATGATGGGATTTTTAATGAAAACGATAATTGCCCAAGCACATACAATCCTGATCAAAGCGATTTAGATGGAGACCAAATTGGAGATGTTTGTGATCCAAATCCNATTCCACAGAATACTTTTACGCTTCAATCAACAGATGAATCATGTAGTATTTCAAATGATGGTAAATTAAGTATTTCCATATTAGAGGATAATATTGAAGGAATTAAATTTACAATTCATGTCAAAAATGGTCCAACTGGATTTGTTCACTCCCCAGAGTCCATAATTGGTGACAAGTGGACATTAGGAAACCTTGAAAATGGTAATTATGAGGTATGTTTGACAACACCTAGTTTGCCAAATTTTGAACAATGTTTTAATGTAATTATTACAGAACCTGAGGATATTTCTGTTGTAAGTGATATTGCATTGGACTCCGATGATTTAACACTTGATTTAAGCGGTAGTACGAACTACAATATCCTTCACAACAATAAATACTATACCACTTCAGATTCGAAGTTTAATCTTAAACTCGATAAGGGTCTCAATTTTATCAAAGTTGTTGGGGATAGAGAATGTCAAGGTGTCTATGAAGAAACAGTATTTAATTCTGAAGATATTCTTCTAAGTCCCAATCCAGCAACCTCATCCTCAAATCTTTGGATTGGTGGTAATGATGATGATGTAACCATTAGTATGTTTGACAATGCTGGAAGATTAATTTGGACAAGAAATAATGAAGTAAATAATTCAAGGTCCATTGATATACAAGTGTCTAATTTAAGACCTGGACTTTATTACATTAAAGTAGACTCAGAAACAGTTAAGAAAACTGCTAAACTTATAAAAAAATAA